>Ga0255334_1000102_pt1 | contig 95631 bp, 122 predicted proteins | sample EtOH5_35cm_T3_12_FD_202080 | JGI IMG/M metagenome (GOLD analysis project Ga0255334, IMG submission 202080) | Sandy soil microbial communities from University of British Columbia, Vancouver, Canada - EtOH5_35cm_T3_129 | ecosystem: Engineered > Artificial ecosystem > Sand microcosm > Unclassified...
TGGCACAATTATAGTCATATAGAGCATGGTTCAGGCTCGATAGCTAAGTCAATTTCGCACCGTTAGGTGCGATTACCTTAGAAGCCCCCACCTCTAAGTGTTAGCGTAGGTGGAGGGTAGTTCACCAGCTCAAACAAGACTACCATGAGCAGCACTTCCAAGGCGGCAGGCAGAGGAACCCCTTGTCTGGACATAAAGCGTCCTCTCACCAGCGCGTTGACGACGTAATCGGGCCGGCCCGTGTATTGGTACTCAGGCATCAGTGTGAACGAAGAGCTGGATAACAGCTCTTCCACCTGCATTTCGCTGACGATGCCCTTGCTGGAGATCGCCTGGAGCTTGTCCGAGATTTCTTCCAAAAGCAGTGGATCGATCTGATCCTGGAGGTAGAGCATTCAACAGTCCATTGGTCAGCAGCAAAATGGCGACAGTTTGCATGAAGGAAAAGCTACTTTTCATAGGTCTCCTACTGAAGCAGTTCATTTTCTCCTGACAGTATTTGCATCCCCTAGAAACCTATGCAAGAGCAAACAAGGAGCCTTCGCCGAGCGCATTGTCCCGCAGGTTGCGATCAAAGGAAACGGGATCGTCCAATAAAAAAACCCCGGTCACAAGGACCGGGGTGGTTTGGCTGTCTTTAATAGATGGCTTCCCAGCCTGCCGGCGTGACGAACAGGCGGATGGCCTTGATTTTGCGGTCGTCCATCAGCGTGAAGTAGTGGCGGAAGTTCGGCGGTACGGAAATCAGGTCGCCTGGATCCAGCTCGACGTCGAAGTAGCGGCCGTCGTTGCCTTTGATCGCGAAGATGCCGTGGCCGTCTACGCAGAAGCGGCATTCGTCGTCGACGTGATGGTGCTCGTTTTTGAATTTGACCAAGAGATCGTCCAGGTTTGGCGTTTGGTCGGACAGGACGATGATATCGGCAGTCAGATAGCCGCGGCGTTCGCTGATCGCATCGATTTCCGGCTTGAACGCATCGAGAATTTCCTGTTTTTCTGCATCGTTCGGGCTGTAGTTGTCACGGTGTTTGGCGTCCAGGCGGTCTACTCCCCATTTTTCGTAGATGATTCCTTGTGTATCCAGGAAAGAGATGACTTCCTCACCCGAACGAATGTACTCGTTGTTGTCGTGAAAACGAATTTGTGCCATTGCTAACTTCCTCCTTAATTAGTGGTTGTAGTGAACACGACTGCTTGGCGCAGCTGCAGCAAGCGGGCGTGGTACTCAAACAGGAATTCGAAAGCTTCGAGGTGGCGCTTCGCCTCGAAATCATTGCCGCCCCACGCGTAAATGCCGTGGTTGCGGATCAGGACGCCAGGCACCTCCGGGGTGATCACTTTATCGATAGCGGCGGCCAAGGTCGGAATATCGGCAAAGTTCTCAACAATCGGAACGGTGATGCGCGCGTTTTCCTCCCAGATGCCAAGTCCTTTGATCAGCTCCTGCCCCTGGATGGAGCAGGCGCGCTGTCCAAAGTACAGCTCTGAAATCAGGTTGTTCCACACGGTATGAACGTGGAAGCAGGCGCCTGCTTGGGGAAACCTTTTATAGACAACGGCATGGATCAAGGTCTCGGCGGAAGGCTTCAGCGATGTCTCATCGACCGGACGGGAATCCTGGTCCACAATCAGGTAGTCTTCCGGGGATAGCTTGGTTTTGTCCTTGCCGCTGGCGGTAACGGCAAATTGCAGCGGCTCGCTCGCGATCTTGATGGAAAGGTTGCCGCTCGTGCCCGGGAACCAGTCCCGGCGAGCGAATGCGAGCTTGGCGTCATCGAGACGGCGAAATGCGTCCAGGCGTTGTTCGAATGTAGCAGTCATGAATCAGCTGACCTCCCGTTGGCGTTTCAAGTCTTGTAAAATGGCGATCACGTCATGGAACGTGGCAAAGGTGCGGTGAGGAAGCTGCAGCTCCTCCGCCTTTTGTGCAAGGAATGAACGGGCAATCACGTAGTCGGCGATTTTGGATCCGGCCAGATCGGTGATCGAGTCGCCGATGACGACGCGGAAATAGTCGGCGGGATCGTAGCGACGGATGATTGTCGTCTTGCACATACCACAGCCATTGCTGCAGTGATCGTCACAGGAGTGCGGCCAGGTGATGGTGATCCTCTCCCCGGAAAAATCGCTTCCATTGCAATAGATGGGCACATCCTTCAGATCGAAGGGGGCGAGGATCGGCTCCACGAAAAAGTCGATGCCGCCGCTGGTGACCAGCCATTCGATGCCTTCCTGGCGGCAAAAGCGGACGAAATCGGCAAAGCCTGGGCGAATCGCCGCTTCTTTTACGATGTAGTCGACGATTTCCTCGCGCAGGGAGGAGGAGAGCAGCTGGAACAGCTTGCCTACCCCTTCCTGCACGCTGATTTTTTGTGAGAGAATCTGTTCGGTCAGCGCTTCCCACTCGGGTGGGGCGAACTTGCGGACGATCGCCACGATGTTGTCTTTCGCGGTGATGGTTCCGTCAAAGTCGCAAAACAGCACGAGTTTTTTGCTCATCGCCCGCCTCCCCACTTCTCGAGGGCGACGGCCAGCTCAGGGGACTGTTCAGCGGCATCCTGCAAGGTGTTTCCGGCAGTGACGGCGCGGATGGCGGCGACGAACGCCTTGGCTCCTGCCGTGGCGCCGCCAGGATGTCCGTGGATGCCGCCTCCCGCATTGACGATCTGTTCCAGCCCGAAGTCCGCAAACAGCTGCGGCACGAGACCGGGATGGATGCCGGCGGAGGGGACCGGGAAGGAACGGCGCACGCCTTCGAGAGGAGCGGTCAAATTTTGCGCCAGCTGCAGCGCTTCGTTCTTGTCCAGGGCCACGTTGCCGTATGGAGACGGGAACAGCACGAGGTCCGCACCGGCGATGCGCATCAGCTTGCCGAGCAGAAGCGGCGTGGCGATGCCGTAATCAGGCGACGGATAGTAGGCTCCGGCCAAGGCAGGATGAGCCATGATCGGGACGTGCACATCCGGATCGGCAGCCAGCCGGTGCAGGGCGTCGAAGCCGAAAGCAAGAACGTTGAACAAGAGGCAATCGGCGCCGGCTTCGATCGCGCGTTTGGCCTTCTCGTTCAGCTCGTTCACGGGACCGGTCAGGTTGGCCGCGTAGAGCACCGGCTTGCCGGTCTCGTCTTCGGTCTCGACGGCGATCTGCTTGAACGCCCGAATCCGCTCCAGGAAAGGGGCGCGCTCATCCGCAAAGAAAATCTCATCATCTTTGACCAGATCGACGCCGCCAAGCGCCTGGGCGCGAAACTGAGTCTTCAAATCATCGAACGGCAGGCCGAGACATGATTTGAAAATGCTCATCAAGAGCGGGCGATTCTGGGCGTCGAGGCGGGCGCGCAAGCCTTCGATTCCGTATTTGGGGCCGGAGAATGTGCCGAGAAACGAATCGGGTAGCTCGACATCGATCAGCTTGATCTTTCCGTCCATCGAGAGCTTGCCGAATATCCCGGTCAGCAGAGACGGAATATCGCGGGTGAAGTTGCAGGGCGGGTAGCTGACGGTAATCAGGCCGCGCGTTTCCCCGGTTTCGAGCGTCTCCAGCGGTGTGGCGCTCACGGCTTCTCCCAGGTAGGGCTTCAGCTCGGCTTGCCTGGCAGCGGGCAATTCCGTCCAGGAACCGACGGTCATCCCGACCGCGATCGATTCTGCTTTTTTATGCAAATCTTTCGCCTGGGTCAAATAGGTGACGAGGATACGGTGCTCACTCATTGCTAGGACTCATCCTCCTTTGGCATTTCAGCAACAATAAAAGCGCCTCCCCATGGATCAGGGAGGCGGTTGTCGACAAGATTTACGTCATCGTCTCCTCTCATCTCTCGGGTCAGCAGTCGAGTTCCGGGCGGTTGGTTGCCTGATCGATCTCGATTCTCATCCGTTGGAATTAGCACCGTTCGCCCTCTGAACAATAGAGTAGCGCCGGTTGCCGGGCATCATAGGGCCAGTCCCTCAGCCAGCTCGCGATAAGAGTTATGCGGTTCACAAGCAAAGTACTATGCTCAATAGTTTCATGATATGACGTTCAGAAGCGGGAGTCAAATTGTTTTTTTCCGAGTTTGCACATCGGAACAGAGGAAAATGACGTGCGAGGGAAATCTTTTGCAGCGGAATGCGTGTTACCAATAGGAAAGAGCGTGGGAGCGTCCGGCGGCATTGGGGACACAGTACGACTGGTGATCGTACGGACCGACTGCGCCGAAAAAGGGTGTTGACAGCATACGGGCGTAGTTGTATGATTCAAACTAAATTCAAAACCGCATACGTTGGATACCTTATCCAGAGAAGGTGGAGGGACTGGCCCGATGATACCCGGCAACCGACATGACGCTCTTCAGACGCGTGATACGACTGAATGACAGGCGGCGTGCACGGTGCTAATTCCTGCAGAAACAAAAGTAGTCTGGAAGATAAGGGGGACACACGACACGTTTCTCCATGCGTGACGATCGCGACCTCTTTCTTCGGGAAAGAGGTTTTTTTGCGTAATCGAATACAGCGTGGAACGGCTTAAAAAAACAACGCATCGTATGGCCTCTAGGCTGTGGAGCATGACTAACCCACTGGAAATAGACGAAAAAAAGGGGCAGAGGGGAGAATCAGTATCATGGCATATCGCGCATTGACTGAGCAGGAGGCAGTAGAGTACGTAAAGGCATTGCCAGGTCTCTTCAGCGAAGAAGCAACGCTTGTCAGCAGGGAGATTGGCGACGGAAACCTCAATCTGGTGTTTGACGTTCGGGAAGAGGCTGCAGGCAAAAGCGTCATCGTCAAGCAGGCCTTGCCGTACGCGCGTGTACTCGGCGAATCGTGGCCGCTGACGCTGGACCGCGCCCGCATCGAGAGCGAAGCGCTTCGCATTCAGCACAAACTCGTGCCGGAGCTGGTTCCGGAGGTGTACCACTACGACCAGGAGCTGGCGCTGACCGTGATGGAAAACGTAGGGGATCACGTCCTCTTGCGCAAAGGGCTGATCGAAGGCAACCGCTATCCGCTGTTCGCGCGGCAGATCGGCAAGTTTCTCGCACACACCCTGTTCTATACGTCGGATCTGGGAGTCCATCCGTTCGAAAAGAAAGCGCTTGTCGGATCTTTTCTAAATCCGGAATTGTGCAAAATTACGGAAGATCTGGTCTTTACTGATCCTTATGAAGATGCGCCTACGAACGATTTCAACCCGCTGATCCAAAAAGAAGTGGAAGCGATCTGGAACAACAAGCCGCTGAAGCTGGAAATCGCCAAGCTGAAATTCGATTTTCTCACCCGGGCGGAGGCGCTGCTGCACGGAGATCTGCACACCGGCAGCATCTTCATCACGGAAACCAGCCTGAAGGCGATCGATCCCGAATTCGCGTACTACGGCCCGATCGGCTTTGACATCGGCGCGGTGATTGCCAACCTGCTGCTCAACTACGCGGGACAGCACGGATTGCAAAAAGACCCGGGAGAACGCGAATCGTACCGCGAATACTTGCTGACGACGGTGGAAGATGTCTGGAATGAGTTTGTCTCCCAGTTCGTCCAGCTCTGGCACAGGCACGCCAAAGAGCGCAGCGCCCATGCAGAAGGCTTTTGGCAAAGCTACGTGAAGCGTCTGATCCAGGATGCCGCAGGCTTTGCCGGCTGCAAAATCTTGCGCCGCGTCATCGGGCTCGCCGGTGTGGCTGACCTGAACAGCATCGAGGACGTGCAGACGCGGGCGGAAGCGGAGCGTCTGGCTCTGGCAATCGGGGAAGCGCTGATTCTCGGCCGTCAGAATGTCGAGGAATCTACCGACATCACTGACATCGTCCGCACCGTGACAGCTCGATATTATCAGGAGGCAGCAACTGTATGACAATCAGCACCCAACTCGCGCCGGTCAAGTGGGAGAATGATGCCCTGGTCCTGCTCGACCAGACGCGATTGCCTGTAGAAACCGTTTATTTGACTTTGACCACGCCGGAGGAGGTGTGGGCGTCCATTCGCCACTTGCAAGTCCGAGGCGCTCCTGCCATCGGGATGGCGGCGGCATACGGGCTGTATCTGGGTGTTCGCAACAGCGAAGCCGTTTCCCCTGTAGCCTTTTGGGGCGAGCTGCAGGAAAAGGCCGCGTATTTGGGAACGTCCCGGCCAACGGCGGTCAACCTGTTCTGGGCGCTCGACCGGATCAAGGCCAGAGTGCAGGCAGAGGGAGACAAAGCCGTTGCCGGGCTGAAGGCGGCGGTACTCGCTGAGGCATTGGCGATCCAGCGGGAGGATGCAGAGGTGTGCCGGACGATCGGCGAGCATCTGCTGACGCTGCTGCATGACGGTATGGGAGTGCTCACCCACTGCAATCCGGGAGCATTGGCCACGGCAGCATACGGCACGGCTACGGCGCCGTTTTACCTCGCCAAAGAGCGCGGCTGGGACCTGAAAGTATACGCGGACGAGACGCGTCCGGTGCTCCAGGGCGCCCGCCTGACCGCTTACGAGCTGCAGCAGGCCGGGATCGACGTCACACTGATTTGCGACAACATGGCCGCCATGGTCATGTCCCAGGGCAAGGTGCAAGCGGTGATCGTAGGCACCGACCGCGTGGCGGCGAACGGCGATGTGGCCAACAAGATCGGAACCTACGGCGTGGCTGTTCTGGCCAAGGCGCACGGCATTCCATTCTACGTGGCGGCACCGCTCTCCTCGGTCGATCTGGAAACCGCGACCGGTGCCGACATTCCGATTGAGGAGCGGCCCGCCGAGGAAATCACCCACGGCCTGGGGAAACAAGTGGCGCCGGACGACATCAAAGTGTACAACCCGGCTTTTGATGTGACGCCAGCCCCCTACATCACGGCGATCGTGACGGAAACCGGCATTTTCAAACCGGAGGACATCCGCAACAGCAAACGATAGCACGCAAATGCACCTGCTTCCCGTCTGGAGGCAGGTGCCTTTTGCTCGCTGCAAGCCTGGCAGTCGACAACCTGATGAAGGGGGATGCGGAAATTTTCAATGGCCTGTACCCGTCTCTCAGCGCGTACCAAAATAAAAGCCTTGCCCCCATCGCGTTCGATCCGGAAAAAGCGAAAAGCTTGCTGCAGGACGCTGGCTGGGACCGCAACCGAGAGCTGGATTTCATCGTCCCGACCGGAAATCAGATCCGGGAGCAGTCCGCGCAAATCATCGCGGAAAATTTGAAAGCCGTCGGAATCAAAGCCAAAATCGCGAAATTCGATTTTGCGACCGTCAGCCAGAAGCTGCGCAAGCAAGTTTGATCTGGCGCTAAGCGGCCTGTACATGAACATCGACCCGGATTCGTCCGCGTATTGCCACAGCGAGGGGCTGAGCAACTCTTCCGCATACGCCAACCCGGAGGTAGACAAACTGCTGGAGCAAGGGAAAGCCGAAGCGGATGAGAAGCAGAGAAAAGAAATATACGATCATGTTCAGGCATGGGTCCAAAAAGACGTGCCGCTGCTGACGCTCTACTACAATCCGGCGCTGGTAGCCGTCAACAAGCGGGTCATCAAGGGAGAGCCGCGGCTCTTTGGAACCACCTACGACGTGCACGAGTGGGAGGTTGCGCAGTAAACCAGGAAAGGAGCAGAGGCAGATGACGCAGAGTACGAGAAAACAGATGAGCGTCCGCGGGCAGTGGCAGGGGAAGCTCCAATTCCAGGCGGAGGGTCCGAGCGGCTATCCGGTGCGGATGGATTCCAGCGTGGCCCTGGGCGGTGAAGGCGCAGGCAACAGCCCGTTGGAGCTGATCCTCGTCGGTCTGGTTGGATGCATAGGGATCGGCGTGACGAAGCTGCTGGAGAAAATGAGGCAGTCGCCCGAAGCGATCGAGATCACAGCGGACGGCATCCGGGGCGAAGAAATCCCTCACGCCATTTCCGAAATTCACCTCACCTTTCACGTCAAAGGGGAGGTTGCTCCAGCCCGTCTCTGGCAGGCGGTGAAGCTGGAGGCCGAGCAGTATTGCCCGGTGGCGGCGTCGTTGAAAGCGGCGATCGTCCCGCATGTCGTCCTCAACGGCAGCGAGGTCCCCGAGCCGCAAGAGAATGGGGAGCAGGTGTGACAACCCAAAAAGCAAGAGCCAAAGCTGACCTCGGTGTCAGCTTTTTCTTTTCGGCAGAGTCTGATGATTAGCCGTACTCCCATCTTGCCAAACGAGGGGGGGCTGTTTCATAATCGAGCGTAAGAGAACATTTCCAGATTCCAGCAAAGACCACAAAAAGAGGATCAAGGGGAGGGAGAGCCTGTGAGGCGCATACAGATGACGGAAGATTCGCTGCTCAAACAACTGGAGCCAGCCGACGCGAAGGAGATGTTCTGGCTGACCGACATGAATCGCTCCTATTTAAAGGAATGGCTCCCCTGGCTGGACTATACGAAGCGAGTCGAGGATACGGCCCAATTTATCCAGATGACGAAGAACCAGCACAGCAGCAACCAGGGCGTCCACTACGGCATCTGGTACAAAGGGCGCCTGGCAGGGACCTTGGGCGTGCACAATATCGACTGGATCAACAAAAAGACGGCGATCGGCTACTGGCTGGGAGCGCAGTTCCAAGGCAGGGGACTGATGACGAGCGCCGTATCCGCCTATATGGATCGACTCATCTTCCCCTCATGGGGGCTGGAAAAAGTCACGATTCAGGCCGCTACCGAGAACTACAAAAGCAGGTCGATACCGGAAAGATTGGGCTTCCACCTGGAGGGCATCCTACGAAGGAACGAGTTCTTGTACGACCACTTCGTCGATCACGCTGTCTACAGCCTGCTGCGCTCCGAATGGGAGAAAGCCCGGGAGCGGAAAAAAATGCTCGATTGACAAGGAAAATTCAGTAAACTACGACGGAGAAAGCGAAAAGGAGGGGTTGCGAGCGTGCAGCCCCTTTTTAGATGAATCGGGTACAGCGAGATGAGGTGAATGTGCTTTGCAGACTTTACGGCAATTATTCTGGTTTTTCAAGGCGCACTGGAAGCGGTACGCAATCGGCATCGGCTTTCTGTTTCTGATTGACATTCTCATGCTGCTGCCGCCGCGTCTGATCGGCGATACCGTCGACGCGATCCGCAACAGCTCGCTTACGCCTGTGTATTTGACGAGGACGGTCGTGATGTTGCTGCTGCTCGGACTGACCTTGTACGGCATGCGCTTCATGTGGTGCTACCTGCTGAACGGCGGCGCGCTGCTCCTGGAGAAAACCTTGCGGGAGCGGCTGTTTGCCCAGTTGACCCGGATGACGCCCTCCTTTTACAACCGCAAGCGCAGCGGCGATCTGATGGCAGTCGCCACCAACGACATTCCGGCTATCGAGCAGACGGCGAGCATGGGAGTGCTGACGCTGGCGGACTCGCTGTTCATGACGCTCATGACTCTCGTCGTCATGCTGACCGCCATCGACTGGAAGCTGACGATCGCCGCGCTGATCCCGATGCCGTTTTTGGCGTGGTCGACGGCGTATTACGGCAGGCTTTTGCACGAGCGCTTCTATTTGGCGCAGGAGGCGTTTGGCGAGATGAACGACCACGTCCAGCAGTCGGTTTCCGGCGTGCGCGTGCTGCGCGCCTTCGTCCAGGAAAAAGCGGATGTGGAGGCGTACCGCAGCGTGAGCGAGAAGACGCTGGCGCGCAATGTGAGCGTCAGCCGCATCGACGCCCTGTTTGAGCCGAAGATCGCGATTATTATCGGCTTCAGCTTTTTGATCGGGCTCGGCTACGGGACGTATCTCGTCTTTACGAGCAGGAGATCAACACCGATGGCAGCATCGCGTTTCCCCTTTTGGGTGTTGATTTTGGTTGTCGCGATCGCTGGACTGACCCAGGGATTGAGCATATCGCTGCTGGCGGTCGCGGCCGGGATCTGTCCATGTACGGTCTGGCGTACGGCGCAGGCTTCAGCGCGGGGCCGCTGGGCTTGAACCTGCTGCCGCTCGGCTTGTGGGTTCCGTTTGGCTCGCTGCTCGTTTTGTACGCCGTCGCCTTCGTCCTGCTCAGCCGCATGAAAAACGAATTTCCGGACGCCATCGTCGCGTCGGAAAAGAAGGAAAACAAGTACGCGGTCGTGCTCCGCTGCGGCTGGCTGGCGCTGATCCCGTCCTTTTTGTACGGGTATATGGAGACGTCGCTGAACGGCAGCTTTCCGATCTACGCCTTGCGCTCCGGGATCTCGCTGGAATGGGTATCGCTCATTTTGCCGTCCTTCGTCGTCGGCAGCATCATCCTGCAAATGCCGCTGGGCACACTCAGCGACCGGGTGGGCCGCAAGCGGGTGATGACCGCCTGTGCCCTGATCGGAGGGGCTGTACAAGCCGGTGCCAGAGAAAGATTGGCCTGCATAGAGCTGGGACTAACCCAGCGGACATTACCACGGTGGCGTAGAGAGGGCTCACCAGATGAACGCTACCGTCAGAAAGCCGGCATAACCGTATTAAGCCTTTCAACGTCGCATTATTTCATCCGCAATCTCAGTCGCTATAAAGCGGGAATCCTCATCAAATGAAACTGCCATCGGATGCTGAGTTAACGGCAAGCACTGATTTTAAGGATGAGTCATAAAAAAAAGGAAAGCAAAGAATAAACGGGCGCGGGGGAGGGAAGCGTATGTATAGTAAGTAAGATTTGTTTGGAAGGGGTTGACCCGATGCTTACTCCGTGCGTTTTCAAGCGGGGACTCGTGTGGATCCTGTTTTTCGTGATCAGTCTGGTGATTATTCCGTTCTTTTCCGATGACAGCCCGCCACCGGCACCTGCTCCTGCCGCGACCAAAGCAACTGTGCGATAGAAAAGGAAAGGAAGCTCTCCTGTGCCAAGTGCCAAGGAGAGCTTTTTCTTTCTGGTATCTTGCCGGGGCCGATTACTTGGCGACGATATTCTGCGTGTAGACCGGGTGCCCGTCTTTGTAGGCGACGCCCACGCCCAGCTGCTTGTAGTGCGGATTCAAAAGGTTTTGGCGATGGCCGGCCGAGTTCATCTTGCCCATGTGCACTTCGATTCCGTCCAGTTGGCCGTACGCGCGAGCAGCAAGCCGCGTCTGCCGTCAGGCCCGGCGCTCGCGAATCACGTACGTCTTGGCGAGCAGGTCATGACAGCCTTGCTTGCGCGGATTCCAGCCTGCCCACATGTACCCGAGGGAAAGGGGCAGCGAGGCCAGGAACCTGCCGATGACTTCGCGCAGAAACACTTGTCCGGCGGTCAAATGGCCCCGTGAATGGCGGGCGTTGATGACCCGGACGCCGACGATGATTTTGCCCAGCGTCTGACCGGTCCACCACGTCAGCAGGATGAAATACAGCAGGCCGAAGATGATCTCCAGCAGGTTGAACAGGGAAAAAAAGGCACCCGAAACTCCCCAGGCCCGCCGCAGCGGATTGAAGATCAGCATATTGATGCCGGAGAGAAAAAGAGAATCCAGCAGGATCGCGGCCACGCGAAACCAAAAGCCGGCGTAGTCGTGGACGGGCGCAGCGTCATGCTCGAAATGAGCCGGCTCCTGCGAAGAGGGGGAAACTGGCGTCTCGTTCAAGCGAGCACCTCCTTTTAGGGCATGAACTGATACAGCAGCTTGGGTGAGCCTTGCCGCTCCACCAGGCGCGAAAGCCCCAGCGGATCGGGATTCGACCAATACTGCTTCAGGCTGAACAGCAGCTTGCTGAGCGACAGCTGGTCCGTGTAGCGCACGACCATGGCTTCGGGCACGCCGGAGAGCGAGAGGGCGTGGCTGGTCGCTTCTTCCAGGTCGCCGAACCGGTCGATGAGCCCGAGCCGTTTTGCCTGTTCACCGGAATAGACCCGTCCGTCGGCGATTTCGAGCACGCGCTGGCGGGAGAGATTGCGTCCGCTTACGATCACATCCACAAACTTGTTGTAGCTTTCGTTGACGAGCGTCTGAAAGATTTGGCGCTCCGGATCGGTCAGCGGGCGGGCAGGACTGCCGATGTCCTTGAACCGCCCGCTCTTGATGGCGAACTGGCGCACGCCCAGTTTGTTGGCCGCTTCGCTGTAGTTGACCAGATTGAAAATGACGCCGAGACTGCCGGTGAGCGTGTTGGGATTGGCGAAGATGGCGTCGCCCGTCGTCGCCAAATAATACCCCCCGGAAGCTGCGGTCGAGCCCATGCTGACCACGATGGGGATGTGGCGCACCTGCTTGAGGCGCAAGAGGCGGGAGTGCAGCTCGTCCGTCGCCACGACCTCGCCGCCCGGGCTGTTGATCCGCAGAACCAGCGCCTTGACGCTCTGATCCTCTTCCACCCGCCGCAGCTGCTCGGAGAGAAGCTCGCTCATGGCAGGCATCCCTGTGGCGTTCGGTTCCCCGGAGATGACGCCGTTGACAAAGAGTTGGACGATCTTGGCCGTGCCGCTGCCGGATACGAGGTTCTCCTCCCAGGAGAAGCCCGGACTGTTCGCCAGTTCCTCGTAGCTGACGGAGAGGACTTCCACGAAGAGCCCCGCACCGAAGACGACCAGGACAATGAGCAGGGCGATCCATTTTTTGCGTTGCATGCTAAACCACCTCGTTCATTAGCATGAGCAAAGGGAGCCCGCGTTACGCATCGGGCGGCAAATAGAAAAATAAGGATTGACGTTCCTTGACGCAAAAAAACTTGCCTAGGTAAAGATAGAAATAATCACGCGAGGACAATGCCAAACGGATGACGCCGCCGCCGATGACTTCCTGCGATTCCTGTACGTGCAGCCAAGGCATCTGCGATCTCGGCGCAAGGCATTATTTTGGCCTCTTCCGGGAAGAAAGGGACACCCGTTCAAAGTTCATGCAACTTTTTTATTATTCATGTAAACTATAGTCACAGACGAAACCGAATAGACGGATAAAGGGGGTGCCCACATGATTATTCAAGTGACGGATTTGAAAAAAAACTACGGGCAATTGCAGGTGCTAAAAGGCATTACGACACAGGTGGCCGAGCAGGAAGTGGTCTGTGTCATCGGGCCGTCCGGATCGGGGAAAAGCACGTTTTTGCGCTGTTTGAACCAGCTGGAGGAGGCGACAAGCGGACGGATCGTGATCAATGGGCATGACCTGTCTGATCCCAAGGTCGATATCAATAAAGTGCGGGAAGACGTAGGCATGGTATTCCAGCGCTTTAATCTGTTTCCTCATAAGACCGTGCTGGAAAATGTGATGCTGGCTCCGGTGAAGGTGCGGAAAATGTCTCAGGAGCAGGCACGCAAGCAAGGCCTCGAGCTGCTGAAAAAAGTGGGGCTCGTGGACAAGGCGGATGTCTATCCGGATCGTCTGTCTGGAGGGCAAATGCAACGGGTAGCGATCGCCCGCGCACTCGCGATGAATCCGAAAGTGATGCTGTTCGACGAGCCTACCTCTGCGCTCGATCCGGAGCTGGTGGGAGAGGTGCTGTCGGTCATGAAGGATCTCGCCAAGGAAGGGATGACGATGATCGTCGTGACGCATGAGATGGGCTTCGCGCGGGAAGTGGGTGATCGCGTCATTTTTATGGATCAAGGGATTATGATGGCAGAAGGAAAGCCGCAAGAAATATTCGACGAGACACAGAACGAACGGCTGCGTTCCTTTCTGGGAAAGGTGCTGGTCAAATGACAAAACCGCTGACGCTTTCTACGATTCCCGCAGAATTTGTAGATGCGGACGAGCCAGGCAAGATGACGACGCTGTTTTTGGGAGCAGCGGCTGGCAGTGAAAAGCTGTATGCGAACATCGACAAGGTCCAGCCTGGCGCCAAAAGCGTCAAATACCACTCTCATTCTCTTCAGGAAGAGTTCTTTCTCATCCTGGCGGGGGAGGGTACGCTGCGACTCGACGGCGAGCAATATCCGGTTGCAAAAGGCAGCTTCGTGGCCAAGCCGGCTGGGCAAAATATCGCCCATCAATTCATCAATACAGGGACGGGCGTACTGGAGATTCTGGATGTGGGCTTGAAGGTCCAAGGTGATGTCGCTTACTACCCGGATGAGGACGTCTATTACATTCAGGGGAAAAAGGCATTTAAAGGCTCGGACGCCCTCGCCGATTGGGATTCAGATCCGAATCGATAGGAGCATGAAAAGCACCAGACGCTTTATTTTCCACGAGCGCTGGTGCTTTTTCGTTCACTTCGCCGCGTCCAGCAGCTGGCTGACCGTGACAAACCGGTAGCCCTGGGAGCGCAAATCCGTAATCAGCTCCTGCAGGGCGGCGACGGTCTGCCGCTGGTTCAGACCGCCGTCATGAAACAGGATGATATCCCCGGAGGAGACATTGCTCTTCACGCTTTTGGCGATGACGGAAGCCGTGCGGGCGAGCGACCAATCCCTGGGGTCTACGGACCAGTGGATGATGTCGTAGCCGCAGGATTGCACGGCATTCATGACATCATGCGTCATGACGCCTCCGGGGGGACGGTAATACTGCACGAGTATGCCGGTGGTCTTCAGGATCGAGCGCTCGCCTTGCTTGATGTCTTCGTACACCTCATGCTCGGTCAGCTTGTTCAGGTCGTAGTGATGATACCCATGGTTGCCGATCTCATGTCCTGCCTTGGCAATCCATTGCATCACGCGGGGATGCTTGTCCACCTGGGAGCCAAGCACAAAAAAGGTAGCGAGTACGTTGTTGCGATGCAGCACTTCCAAAATTTTGGGCGTGTATATCGCATCCGGGCCGTCATCAAAGGTAAGCGCAACGACTTTTTTCTGCGTGTCTATCCGGTGGATCGGTTCGTACAGCGGGGCAAGAGAGTTCGCCCGCGCAGGCAGGATGCTCCAGCCGATGCTCCAGCCGATGCTCCAGCCGAGAAGGCAGGCGACGAGACAGACGTGTAACGCACTGCGGCGCATGACGATCGCCTCCTTCGTTGTCGTGTGTCTTTAAGGTTCACCCCCCGCAGGGAAAACATGCTGCCAAAAGAAAACAGCGGTCAGCAGAAGAGAGCGGTTATGGTAGAATAAATGGACCGTACATAGGAGAGGAGAGAGTCAAGTGGAACTCCGCGGTATTTTGCATGGACTCACCCACGAGTACCACGGGAAAGGCAAGCCCGTTGACTATTACCTGCATATCGGGGAGGAGCGCATGCCGCTGAACGAGTGGCTGGGCAGCGAACTGACGATTGCCTTTCTGGGGGGAAAGAATTGCATCGCCTGCGGGCGCAAAACGAACAAGACCTTTAACAGCGGGTATTGCTACCCCTGTTTTACCAAACTGCCGGAGAATGACCTGTGCATCGTCAAGCCCCACGAGTGTCATTTTGATAAAGGAACCTGCCGCGACGAAAGCTTCGGCGAAACGTACTGCATGATCCCCCATTACGTTTATCTGGCGGTTTCCAGCGATATGAAAGTGGGGCTGACGCGCAAGCATAACCAGCTCAAGCGCTGGGTGGACCAGGGAGCGATCCGGGCCATCCCGATCGCGGAAGTGCCGACGCGGCGAATGGCCGGTGAACTGGAGTTTCACTTGAGCCAGTATTTGCCGGACAAGACCAACTGGCGCAAAATGCTCAAGGGCGATGTCCGGGAGATCGACTTGCTCGCGATGCGCGATGAAGTGTACAACCACTTCCCGGAGGAGTTCAAGCCTTTCCAGTACCGGGAGGACGAGTGGGTCGACATTACCTATCCCATCCTGGAGTCCTTGGACAAGATCAATTCCAAGACGCTCGACAAAGAAGAAAAGCTGGGCGGGCGCCTGATCGGGGTGAAGGCGCAGTATTTGATCTTTGACAACGGCGTCTTCCAGGCACGCAAGCATGCCGGCTACCAGGTAGAGATTACGGCAACTCCCACCGCATAAAGCTGCGGAAACTCCTTCGCCTTTTTTCCTTCATATATAGAAAGAACGCGGCGTGAATATGGACGGGCTACTGCAGAGCGTCACGAGTGTCATGGTTCTGCTGCGTAAGCCGGACGGACAGCGTGCGCAAACAGCGGGGACAGTGGTATGCTAACGGTAGGAAAAAACACGCAAGCAGCAAACCACAAGACCGAGGTGAATTTCATGACGATCAAGGCTTATTTGTACAACAAATGCGACACGTGCCGCAAAGCGAAAAAATGGCTGCAGGAGGAAGGGGTAAGCTTCGAGGAAATCCCGATTGTCGACGCTCCGCCGTCCAAGGAGGAGCTGCGCCGCATCTGGCAGGCGAGCGGGCTTGACCTGCGCAAGTTTTTCAATGTCAGCGGCGTGCAGTACCGGGAGCTCGGGCTCAAGGACAAGCTGCCAGGAATGTCTGATGAGGAAATACTCGATCTGCTCGCATCCAACGGCAAGCTGATCAAGCGTCCTCTCATCACGGACGACGCGACGGTGACGCTGGGCTTCAAGGCAGACGAGCTGCAAAAAACGTGGGGAGGCAATTAAACATGCGTCAGCCCTCCAAACGTCTGGAGCATCTGTCAGCCGCAATTTTTTCGGAGATGGCGGCGCGCAAACGCGAAGTGGCGAAAACCCGCAAGGTCTACGATCTGTCCATCGGCAGCCCGGATCAAGCGCCCGATCCGCGCCTGCTGGAAACGCTCTTGAGCGCGGCCCAGCAGCCAGGAGCGTTTGGCTATGCCTTGAGTGAAGGAACGGCGGCGTTTCGCGAGGAGGTCGCCCGCTGGTATCGGTTTCGCTTTGGCGTTGAGCTCTCCCCCGATACAGAGGTTCATTCCTTGATGGGCTCGCAGGACGGCCTGGCGCACTTTGCCCTCGCCTGGGCGGATCCGGGCGATCTGGTGCTGGTGCCCGATCCCGGCTATCCGATCTACGCCGGCAGCGTTCATCTCGCAGGCGCCGTTCCGTATGCGATGCCGCTGCGCCAGGAAAACGGTTTTCTCCCCGATTTGTCAGCGATCCCCGAGGACGTGGCCAATCGGGCGAAATTCATGATTTTGAACTATCCGAACAACCCTGTCTCCGCCGTGGCGACGCTCGAATTTTTTGAGCAGGTGGTCTCCTTCGCCAAGCGTCATGACGTCATCGTGGCGCATGATCTGGCGTACTCGGAAATGGCTTTTGACGGCTACAAGCCGCCGAGCTTCCTGCAGGCGGCAGGGGCGAAGGAAGTGGGGATCGAATTCAATTCCTTCTCCAAAAGCTTTAACATGGCGGGCTGCCGCATTGCCTATGTGGTAGGCAATGCGGAGATGATCCGGCCGCTCGCCGTCGTGAAGTCCAACGTCGATTACGGCGTTTTTTTGCCCGTGCAGCAAATGGCCGTGGAAGCGCTCCGGGCCGACCGGCTGTCTGCAGGCTCTCATGCCGTGGGACCGATCTATCAGCGGCGGCGCGACGTCCTGTTGTCCGCTCTGGCCGAAGCGGGCTGGCAGATTGAGCCCCCGAAAGCGACCATGTTCGTCTGGGCCAAAGTACCCGAAGGATGGACGTCCCGCGCGTTTGCCTTTGCCCTGCTGGATGAGGCAGGCGTGGTTGTCATTCCGGGCAGCGCGTTCGGGGCGGAGGGAGAGGGCTACGTCCGCATCGCTCTCGTGCAGGCTCCCGCCGTGTTGAAGCAAGCCGCACAGGCCATCGCCGAGTCCGGCATTCTCGGGCGCAGGCAGGAACGTGTATAAGACAGGGGCGTTCTGGTTACTCTATCATTTGTTGTGATTGGACAGATGAGTGCCTGTAATTGAAAAAGAATAACAGGTTGAAATCATTCCTATATTGTATTGACTATAAACTAGAGAGTTTGATATGATGGTTCATGTAAGCAAGAACACATTCCTAAGGAGGTTTCATATAATGGCTCAACGTCTAGTAGGAAACAAAGCTCCAGAATTCACACTGGAAACTGCCCTGGGCAACGGTAAAGATTTCGGCAAGGTATCCCTGGCCGATTATCGTGGAAAATGGCTGGTGCTGTTCTTCTATCCACTCGACTTTACCTTTGTTTGCCCAACGGAAATCATCGCACTGAGCGATGCCTATGAAGAATTCAAAGATCTGGATGCGGAAATTCTGGGTGCGTCCACTGACTCCGTCCACTCTCACCGCGCTTGGATCAACACTCCTCGCGACCAAAACGGTCTGGGCGGACTGAACTTCCCGCTGGCTGCTGACTTCAACAAAACAACGGCTCGCGACTACGGCATACTGGATGAAGAAGGCGGACAAGCTTACCGCGGTCTGTTCATCATCGATCCAGAAGGCGTTCTGAAATACCAAGTAGTCAACGACCTGAACATCGGACGCTCTACAGATGAAACGCTGCGCGTGCTGCAAGCTCTGCAATCCGGCGGTCTGTGCCCGGCCAACTGGCGCCCAGGACAAGCTCAACTGACTGCGAAATAAGTTCAGTCCACAACTGTAAAGAAAAGGGTCTAACATCGTTAGGCCCTTTTTTGACCCATCCTATCGCCATCGACAACGAGATGAAAACCGTCGATGCTTTTCAAAATGAGTACGTGCCAGCCTTTTACTTGTTTGACGAGAACCTCAGTTGCGTCATTTCCAGGTGGGAGAGAAGGGCTTGAACCTGGTGAAAAAACGCCTGTTCAGAATTTTGGGGATCGAAGAGGAATCCTAGAATGTTCGTCAAATAAGTATGTGGTATGGAATGTACCTGATAGGAGGATACGTAAACGATGGAATTCCCGAAAGATCTGCGTTACACCGAAGAGCATGAGTGGGTACGTGTAGAAGGAAACAAGGCTTACATCGGAATTACTGCTTTTGCTCAGTCCGAGCTGGGTGACATCGTGTTCGTCGAACTGCCGGAAGTAGGCGCGACGATTCAACAGGATGAGCCATTTGGCAGTGTGGAATCCGTAAAAACGGTTTCCGAGCTGTACGCTCCTGTAACCGGAAAAGTAGTGGAAGTAAACGGTGAACTGGAAGATGCGCCAGAGCTGGTCAACTCCTCGCCTTACGACAAAGCGTGGATGATCGTTGTGGAGCTGTCTGATGCGGCAGAGCTGGACAAGCTGCTGGATGCCGACAAATACGAAGCGATGGTAAAAGAATAAGAAGCCAGCAATAAAGCCGAGCGAACTGACAGTCGCTCGGCTTTATTCTTTTGCATTCGCCTTTTTGGTGCGGGCTTAGGACAGCTTGAAGGCGTGGACTGCGTCGTGCAATTCCTCCGCCATTTTGGCGAGCGTGGCCGAGGCTGCGGATATTTCCTCCATGGAGGCGGTCTGCTCTTCGGCGGCTGCCGCGACGCTCTGGGTATTGGCGGCTGAATGTTCGGAAATGACCGTCTGGTGGTTGATGGATGCGACGATCTGCTCCATCTGCTCGCTGATTTGCTTCATTTCGGTGCGAAGCTCATCCGTGCGGGCAAACAGCTCTCGGGTAGCGTCAGTGATTTGGTGAAAGGCCGTTCCGGTCGACTGGACGAGGCTAAGGCCATCGCCCAGGATCGATTCGCTATGGCTCATTACAGCGATCGCCGCTTCCGTATCGTGCTGGATGTCCGTGACGATCCGGTTCACTTGGTCGGCGGCGGAGCTGGATTGCTCGGCCAGCTTTCTGACCTCATCGGCTACCACGGCGAAGCCTCTACCCTGTTCTCCCGCCCGCGCCGCTTCAATCGCGGCATCGAGGGCGAGCAAGTTGCTTTGTGCGGCGATAGTGGTGATCAAGGAAATCATTTCGCCGATCTCCTGGGATCTGGCGCCCAGCGTGTTCACCATCAAAGACGTTTGCTCCATTTGCGTATGAATGACATTCATCTGTCCGACAGCCTGGATCGCCATCTGGTTGCCTGCTTCCGCTTGTTCGTTTGTCTCGGAGGTAGACTGGCTGACAACCCCGATTCCTGCTCCCATCTGCGCAATCAGCTTGGCGATCTCCGTAACCACGGTGCCGCCTTTTGTCGTCACTTCCAGCTGCTGCTCCGTTCCATGCGCGATTTCCTGTACGTTCTGGGCGATCTGGTCGGTGGCATGGCTCGTTTGCTCCGCGCTGGCGAGCAAGCTGCTCGGAAGTGACAGCCACTTGTTGGGAGCTGTAGTTGACGCGCTCCAGCGTCTCGCGCAGGGTGGACGTCATGGCATTGAAACGCTTGCCCATGCGCCCGATCTCATCGACCGTCCGGATCTCCATGGCGGCGGTAAAGTCACCCTGGGACAGCGAGAGGGAGAGTGGATTGGCCTTGTCGATCTGCTTGGCCAGGCTTTTGCTGAAGAAATGAATGACGAGAATAAGAACGGCGAGACCTGCGACGCTGACCGCCAGCAGTTTGAAAAAGAGCGAGCGCAGCGGCGCCGTACAATTCATCCTCCGGCATGACCAAGGCGAGTGTCCAATTGGTCTGCGGGATCTTTTGATAAAAGATGCGGTTCGTTCCGCTGGGATCGGTAAAGGTGGCAGTGCCTTCTGCCTGGGCTATCAGCGCTGAGCCGATTCCTGCCAAGGACGGGTTGTCGTCTGCCGTGATGGTTTGCTTCATCAGCTTGTCCGCGTTCGGGTGTGCGATGTATTGGCCGTTTGGGTCCAGCAAAAAGGACCATCCCGTGTGGCCTACCTTTGTCGCAGACACGAACTTTTGGATCTCGCCGAGTTCGATATCGTCCGTGACGACGCCGAGCAGTTTTTTGTCGGGCGTATGGAAAGGAGAGACAACGGTGAGTATCGAGGTTTTGGACACTTCGTCGTAATAGGGCTGAGAGTAGTCCGCGGCTTGCTTGGCATCGGCGCCCAGCTGGTACCAAGGCTGATTCGGGTAGTTGTAGGAGGGATCGCTGTACTATTCCGTGAGAGTGACTGTCCCGTCATCCTGGAGGGTGCCGTAAGCCGAGACGTATTGCTGCTTCGGATCGGCGGAGCGGTAGGGCTCCAGAAAAATTCCCAGCCCCAAGGAAGTTTTGGTGATGGGAGCGATTTTTCTGAGCAATGAACGCAGCTGTTCCAGATGGGGTACCGTTGATGAGCTTTCGATGGTTCTGGCTAGACTTTCGGTCACTTTGCTGTGCGCTTCCAGCCGTTTCTCCACGGTGCCGCTAACCATGTCCAACTGGTAGTTCATTTTACTGGTGATTTCCTCGTACAACAGGGTATAGGAAAACCAGTAGGACAGTGTCATCACGACCAACAACGTAACAATGATGACGGGAAGCATGATGCGAAGTGTTCGCGAGCGGATGCTGGTAAACCGGAACATGGGGTGTGGCTCCTTTCCTCGTTTGATGCCTGTATATTTCCCGTGTCCCTACATGCTCAAACCTGAATATAAGGTTTAGGCAAAGGAGGGAAAAATTTCAAACTAATCAGAAAACATTGGTCATTAAGGTGGAAATCAGGTACAATAAGGATGCCATTTCAATGGATTGGTATGTTTTGCGGGTAGAGAGTTTCGTGGATAGTACGCTACAATGCTATACAGACAGAGTGTCGACCAAACGAAGCATAGTTTGGCGAAGAAGGAGAGAGACGACATGAGTTATTGCTGCGGTGCCGGAATGGTAGGATCGATCGGGTCTGTCCGTCATTATAAAACGCTGGTGCATAATGTCCCCATCATGTTTTGTCCTGTATGCGACAGAATCGAAGTCCATCCCGCTATTGAGGGAGAATATGAAATTTTAGTAGAATATGCTCAGGGAGATCAGGCTCCAGAAGTGGATTTTGCTGATTTTGTGAGTGTTGACAATACATCCGAGTTGTTTGAGAATTGTACCATGACGGATGAAGCGGCCAGCTTCGTCGATGTACTCAAGCAGCAGATTGATATTTCACTGGATCTTCTCGGGGTTGCGAAGGACTTGCAGGACGATGAATGGCGCGAAGCCCTGATGATCCGTTTGAGAAGGTTAAGCGAGCGGCTGAAGCAGTACAATAAGCGGAAGCAAATGTCGCAGAAAAGCGCGTAACCAGAGTTGACGTAGGAGGCAGTGTGAATGTTTCATTTGAAAGGCGTTCATCACATCGCATTGAACTGCAGCGATGTCGTGAAGGTAGCTCATTTTTTTAAAGACATTTTGGAAGTTCCCATCCCGGAAGAGAATATTGTGGAAGGAGCGCCTGTCTACTTTCAAATCGGCACATACACACGGATCGGTCTCCATCCATACGGCGGGGGGGAAGGCAAGGGCGGCGTGGGCCAGATCGACCACATCGCTTTTTCTGTAACAAGCCGTGCGGAGCTGGACTATCTGGTTGACAAGCTGGAAGCGGAAAATATTTGCTACCGAGGCCCCATCGCCCGCCCGACCAGCTTTAATCTCTATTTTGAGACTCCGGATGGCCACCATCTGGAAGTGCGGCTGGATAAGGACGAGTTTGACGAATAGGATACAGATTTGTGCAGAATGAAGCTTCCGCTCGAATGGGCGGGGGTTTTTGTTAGTTTGGGGGAGGAGCAAGAGGAGCATACCGCCCACCCCGGCTGTCCAGGAAAAAGGGGAAACAAGCGAAGGCATTAGGAGACACCGCCGTGGCGGAGCGGAGCTGGACAGGGATGCCCCCCGCGCAGTGTCCCTACCAGCCTGGAGCGGTTTCCCCTTTTTTCGTTCCGACACTCCAGTTGGAACAACATGTCGAGAAAAAGCTCCCCCTCCTGACAGAACACGACAATGCCTCCCACCCCTCGCCAAAGGATTCGACCCGCCGATCCGCGAACCCAACTAGGGAAAAGGGGTGGGCGAGCATGGTCGGGATCGGGAGGTTGCTGGCAGAAGTGACGGAGCGGCTGCACAGGCGGCCGCACGTGCGGCTCTTGACGGCCGGGTGGGACAAGCGGATCGGGATTGTCGCGGTCGATACGCAGCTGCGGTGGCAGCTGACGTTTTCGCACGGGAACGCTTCCTGGAGCGAATGGCAGGAGGAGCAGTCCGCCGATTTGGTGCTGCACGGCCATGAAAAGCTGATCCACATGCTGCTCGAGGGAGACGAGCTGCAGTACATAAGCGCGAAGCAGCAGGTGCGATTCGCCGGCACCGTGCGCGATCAGCTGAAGCTGGATGCGATCCTGCGGCTCACGAGCAAGTGAGCGGAAGCGTTTATGGTATAATGGAAAGAAACGACATTCCGAGGAGGGGCCTATGTCCGCGACCATTTCTTTGAAGCAGACCGTGACTGCGCGCCAGGCATCTATTGCCGAAACATTCCGCCATTTGCATGAGCATCCGGAGATCAGCTGGAGAGAAGTAGAGACGACCCGCTATTTGACAGAGCGGATGCGAGCGCTCGGCCTGCGGGTCACGACCTTCGACGATTGCACCGGACTGGTGGCGGAATGGGGAGAAGGCAAGCCGGTAGTCGGCTTGCGCACAGATATGGACGCTCTCTGGCAGGAAGTGGATGGAGAATGGCGCGCCAATCACTCGTGCGGACACGATGCCCATATGACGCTGATCGTCGAAGCGGTGGAATCGCTGATCGCAGCGGGCTACCAGCCGCCAGGAACGGTGAAAATCCTGTTCCAGCCGGCAGAGGAAAAGGGGACAGGCGCCCTGAAGCTCGTGGAAAAAGGCGTCGTGGACGACATCGACTACTTGTATGGGGTTCATCTGCGTCCGATCCAGGAGATGCAGGGCGGCTTTGCCGGTCCGGCGATCTACAATGGAGCGGCCGTGTTCTTGTCCGGTGAAATAACAGGCGTGTCGGCCCACGGTGCGCGGCCGCATCTGGGCATCAACGCCATCGAGGCAGCGAGCGCCATCGTCACGGGAATTGGCCAGGTACATATCGATCCGACTGTTCCGGCGACAGTCAAAATGACCATGCTCCAGGCCGGCGGGGAAAGCTACAATATCATTCCGGACAAGGCGCGTTTCGCGCTCGATTTGCGGGCGCAGACCAATCAGGCGATGGATGAGCTGATTGCGCGGGTGCGCCGGGTGATCGATGGAGCGGCCGTTTCGTTCGGGGCGGCCATCGACGTGCAGGAAGGCTCGCGCATGGTGGCGGCCGAGGTAAATGTGGAAGCCAGGCAGCAGATGGAACAGGCGATCATCGACGTGCTGGGCGAGGACAATCTGCGGCCCGCTCCGGTCAGCCCGGGCGCGGAAGACTTCCATTTCTACACGGTAGAGCGTCCGCAGGTCAAGGCGACGATGCTGGCGCTCGGCTGCGATCTGTCCCCGGGGCTGCATCACCCGCACATGCGCTTCGATCAAGGGGCGCTGGTCAAAGGTGTCGAGATTTTGGCAAACGTCGTCGTGAAGACATTTGAACATCTCGCATAGCTTGCAGGCAAAGAAAGTCCGGTACCGCAGCAGGTACCGGACTTTTTGCATGGGTCGGGCCATACTATACGTAGTGGACCCGCTTTGGCAAAAGGCAGCAGCATCAGGGCGCAAAGACAGGCCGAGAGGAAGCAAAAGAACGGTTTTTTCTTGCGTTCAGGCGGTCACCAGATGGCAGGCTGCCTGATGGCCGGGCTGGATGAGTGATAAGGCGGGCTCCTCGCTCTCGCAGCGGGCCAGCTTGTAAGGACAGCGTGTATGAAAACGGCACCCGAGCGGTGGATTCAGCGGACTGGGCAGTTCCCCCTGCAGGATGATCCGCTCCGTTCCCGAGGGTGAGGGCGAAATTTGCGGGCGGGCGGAGAGCAGCGCCTGCGTGTAGGGATGGGCAGGGTGGCGGAACAGCTCTTCGGCCGTACCCAGCTCGACCAGCTTGCCGAGGTACATCACTCCGACCCGGTCGGAAATGTGGCGGACGACGCTGAGGTCGTGGGAGATGAACAAGTAGGTCAACGAAAATTGCGCCTGCAAGTCCTGAAACAGGTTGATGACCTGGGACTGGATCGAGACGTCGAGGGCGGAGACCGGCTCGTCGCAGATGACCAGCTTGGGGTGCAAGGCGAGCGCGCGGGCGATGCCGATGCGCTGACGCTGCCCGCCGGAAAATTCATGGGCAAACCGCGTCTTCATCGCCGGTGCGAGGCCAACCGTTTCCAGAAGCTGTTCCACCCGCTCCTCCCGTTCGACGGCAGTGCCTACTCCGTGGATGACCAGCGGCTCTGCGATCGTGGCGCCGATCGTCATGCGCGGATGGAGGGAGGCGAAGGGATCCTGGAAAACCATCTGCATCTGGCGCCGCGCCTGCTTCATTTCCCGGGGGGTGAGGTGGACGAGGTCTTTTCCCTCAAAGTAGACCTTGCCGGCTGTCGGCTCGATCAGCCGCATGAGCGCGCGGCCCGTTGTGCTTTTGCCGCATCCCGATTCGCCCACGATGCCCAATGTTTCACCGCGGCGGACGGAAAAGCTCACGTCGTCCACGGCCTTCACTACAGGGGCCCTTTGCTTGGAGAGGCGCCCCAGCCAGCCGGTTTTCACCGAGAAATGCTTTTGCAGCCCCTGCACATCCATCAGGACATGCTGCGCGAATTCCGACGCCATTGCTCAGGCCACCCCTTCCGTAATGTCTTCGTAGCGCAGGCAGCTGACTTTGCGTCCGTCCTCCGTCTCGGTCAGCTGTGGCTGCTGGCGCCGGCACTGCTCGGCGGCGTACGGGCAGCGGTCCTGGAAGGCACAGCCGACGATCGTCTCGCCCGGCGTCGGCACGCGGCCCGGTATGGAGTAGAGGCGCTCGCTCCCTTTGTCCAGCGAGGTCACGGATTCGAGCAGGCCGATCGTGTACGGATGCAGCGGCTGTTGAAACAGCTGGTCGCGGGTCGCTTCTTCGACGACGCGGCCGGCATACATGACGATCACGCGCTGACATACTTGCGAGACGACACCGAGGTCGTGAGTGATCAGCACCAGCGACATCCCGGTCTGTTGCTGGAGACGCTGCAGCAGATCGAGAATTTGCGCCTGCACGGTGACATCCAGAGCGGTCGTCGGCTCATCCGCGATCAGCAGCTTCGGATGGCAGCAGAGCGCCATGGCGATCATCACGCGCTGGCGCATCCCGCCTGACAATTCATGCGGGTAGGAACGGGCGCGCGTCTCGGGCGACGGGATCCCGACCTGCCGCAGCATCTCGATGGCCCGCAATTTGGCCGCTCTGCGACTGACCGGCTCGTGGGCGAGAATTTGCTCGGAGATCTGGTTGCCGACCGTGATCAGCGGATTGAGCGCCGTCATCGGCTCCTGAAAGACCATGGAAATCTCCTTGCCCCGCAGCTTGCGCCAGTCGTGCGCGCGGTTGTTCAGCAGGTTTTTGTCTTCCCATGTGATCTGCCCCTGAGTGGCCCGCAAGCCTTTGTTTTTCAACAGGCCCATGATCGCCAGCGAAGTCATGCTCTTGCCGCACCCGGATTCCCCTACGATCCCGAGGCTTTCGCCCTGCTGCAAGGAAAAGGTGACTCCCTTGAGGACTTCGATGTGGGCCCCGTCTTTTTGGTAGCCGACGTGCAGTTGCTCAACACCCAGTATCGGTTTCATCCGTGTACCCCTTTCCTTATCGGTTTCTCATTTTTGGGTCGAACCAGTCGCGCAGCGTATCACCGAGAAGATTGATGCCGAGAATCGTGACGAACATGACCATGCCGGGGATGAACATATACCAGGGAGCCTGATACATGTAATCCTTGCCTTGACCGACGAGCGAGCCCCAGCTGGGATCGGGCGGCTGGACGCCGAGGCCGAGAAAGCTCAGGCTCGATTCGGCGAGGATCGCCGTCGCCATGCCCAGCGTCGCCAGAACGACGATGTTCCCGTAGCAATTCGGGAGGATGTAGCGAAACAGGATCCGGATGGTGCTGGCTCCCATAGCGTAGCCAGCCTCCACGAACTCCCGCTGCTTCAGCGAGATGGTCTCGGCGCGAACCAGCCGGCAAATTTCCGGCCAAGTGACGAGGCCGAGCGCGAGAAACAGATTGACCAGGCCCGGTCCGAGGGCAGCCATGATGGCGATGGCGAAGAGAATGCCGGGGAAGCTGAACATGACATTGGCGAGGCCCATGATCCACTTGTCGACTCTGCCCCCGAAGTAGCCGGACACAAGGCCGAGGAGCGTCCCGATGCTGACCGCGATCAGCTGCACCATGAGGGCGATGAACAGTGACTTTTGCGCGCCGTACAGCACGCGGGCAAACAGATCGCGCCCCAGGTGATCGGTCCCGAACCAGTGGGCGGCAGAAGGGGGCTGCAAGGCGTCCTTCAGACTGTTTACATTCGGATCGTAGGAAGTCAGCCAGGGTGCCAGGAGCGCGGCCAGCACCATCGTGCCCGTGAGCAAAAACCCGATGAGGGAGGTCGCTGCTCCCGAGGAGCGAAAGCGCGTCCGCAGCTTGGCGGCTGCTTTCACGGAGGTGGGGATCGCCAGCCCCTTTCTCACCGTCGAAGAATGATCCATCCTGTCAGTCCTCCTTTCCTTCAAGACTTCAAGACTTTGCTTTCACGCGCGGGTCCACCCAGCTGCACAGGACATCCGCGATCAGGTTCACCAGCAAAAACACTGTGGCGATAAACACGACACAGCCCTGGACGACGGGCAAGTCGCGCTGCAAGATGCCGTCGATGAGCAGGCGGCCGATTCCCGGCAATCCGAAGATCGTCTCGGTAATGACCGCGCCCGACAGGAGCAGTCCCATCTGCACCCCGATGATCGTCAGGATGGGTGGCAAGGCGTTCTTCAAGGCGTGCAGAAGGATAATGCGCGAATGGCGAATGCCTTTGGCGTGCGCGGTCGTCATGTAGTCCATTTTCAGCACCTCGACCATGGACGACCGGGTGATGCGCGCCAATACTCCGCCGACTGCCAGACCGAGCGTCACCGCAGGCAGGAGCAAAAATTTCAGGCTGCCTGCCTCGTAGCCGGTGGACGGGAGCAGCTGCCAGCGAACCGCAAACAGGTACATCAGGACCAGGCCGAGGAAGAAGGAAGGGAGTGAAACCCCTCCGATCGAGATGGCGCTGACGACAGAATCGAGCCAGCTTCCCCGGAAGATGGCCGCCAAAATTCCCAGTGTCACTCCGAAGACGATGGCGAACAGAAGGCCCAGGCAGGTGACCTGGATCGTCACCGGGATTCGCTCCAGGACGACGTCCGTGACGTTGGCGCGGCTCTGGTAGGACGTGCCCAGATCGCCGGTCGCCAGGTTTTGCAGGAAACGAAGGTATTGCATGTAGAGCGGATCGTTCAGTCCCCATTGCTCCCGAATGTTCTCGATCGCCTGTTTGTCCATGGCCCCCGACCGGCTATCCATGAGCTGGGCGACAGGATCGCCGGGGATCCAGTTCATCAGGAGAAAGGTGACGAGGGTGATGGCGATCCAGATCGGGATGGCTTCCACCAGCCGTCGCAGCGTGTACCCTGCCATAGTCGGTCTCCTTTCGGCTATTTTTTCAGACTGGGGTCTATCCAGACCTTGGCGAGATCCTGAAAGTCGATGTCCGTCGGCACCGGCTGCAAGCCTTTGACCCACGGCTGATGGGCGATGACGGCTTTGTTGTAGTTGAATGGCCACCAGGGAGCGTCCTTCATGACCAGATTCTCCGCTTCCTGCGCCAGCTTGACCATGTCTGCCTGGTTCGTTTTGGTCACCGCTTCGTCGAGCAGCGCATCGACCTTTTCGTTTTTGTACCACCCGACGTTGCCGGATGCCCCTGCGTTGCGACTGTGGAAGTACGTGCTCAAATACTCGACAGGATTCGTCCGGCCGCCGTTGGAAGTGATCGCCAGTTCAAAATCTCCGGCGTTCATCCGGTCTGTCGCGGTGGCGAAGTCGACCTGCTCGGGGACCAGGGTGATGCCCGCTTCCTTGAGGTAGCCTGCGACGGCTTCCACGGCCGGCAGCCCGAAGGCAGGGTGTGTCGTCGTCAATATTTTCACGGAAAAACCGTTCGCATAGCCGGCATCCGCAAGCAGCTGCTTGGCCTTGGCGGGATCGTAGCTGTAGCTGGTGACGTTGCTGTTGAAGCCGAGGATCGAGGTCGGCAGAATCCCGACGGTCGGGTACGCTTTGTCCTGCAGGACGGTCTTGATGATCGTATCGCGATCGATGGCGTAGTTGATCGCCTGGCGGACGCGCACATCCTGCCAAGGGCCTTCCTTCTTGAAGTTGAATTTCATATTGCGGGTAAACAGCTCGGGGACTTCCACCAGATTGTCCTTCATCGTCGGATCGTTTTTCAACCGTCCGTACTGGGCGTCACCCAAGACCATCATGTCGAGCTGCTTGGAGGCAAAGGCGCTGTCCCGCGCGGACTGATCCGTCATGATCTTGTAGACGACCTTGTCCAGGTAGGGCCTGCCGTTGTAGTAATCGTCGAAGGCGGTCAGCTCCACTTCGCTGTCCCGCACCCATTTGGTCAGCTTGAACGGACCGGCACCGATCGGTTCTTCTCCGAATTTGGCGCCCTTTTCTTCGACCTCTTCTTTGGGGACAGCAGAGGTGAACGGCATGGTGAGCACGCCGAGGAATGTGTTGTCGGGGCCTTTCAGTTGGAATTGCAGCGTCGTGTCGTCGATGACCTTGATGCCGGGGATGTCTTTGCCCGTGCCTTTGATGAAGTCTTCGGCACCCAGGACAGAGGCCATGCTCATGGCGTTCGGGGAGGCGTTGGCCGGATTCATGAGGCGTTCCAGGGAGTATTGGAAGTCGCCGGCTGTCACTTCTCTTCCGTTGTGAAAGCGAACTCCCTTGCGCAGGTGGAATGTGTAGGTCTTCCCGTCTTCGCTGATTTCCCATTTCTCCGCGTTGGCCGGGATGAATTCCCCTTTGACGGCGTCGTAGCGGAGCAATGGCTCGTAAATATTCCATGTAATCATGGAGACGGAGGTGCTGTGGGAGCGGATGATCGGATCGAGGTTTTGCGGATCGCCGTAGATCGCTGCGCGGGTCAGGGTCCCGCCCCGGACCGGCTCTCCGGGAGCACTGGCAGCGGGCTGTGTACCGCCGGATGGCGCCGGGGAGGAGGATGGCGCCTGAGAGGCTTGTTCGGTCTTTCCACATCCGCTCATCAGCAAGGCTGTCGACATCATGGCTATCCCTATCCAGCGGGACCATTTGTTCATCATGTACCCCCCTTGTCTATTGGCTTTCATGAATCTGACACGCAGACTGCTTGCCTCCCTTCTTTATGTTATGTTTTCTGACATGTACGTGAGTTGGGACGATTGTAGCACTATTTATCAGATAATTCAAAATGTTGTAAAATAGAGAAAAAACGAGAGAAATGACTAGAAAGCGGTACCATTCCAGCGTTTTACGTCCATTCTCTCTATTTTTGGTATTTTCTGATCTTTGCTCGTGTGATATGTTTGCGGTAGTGATCCGGACCAAAAACCCAAGGCGGTGTACGCGCATGAACAGAGTGACCCAACAGTTTGCCTTTTCCAGACGGACCCCCGATCTCCCGTTGATGGGGGCTGCCTACGCCTCGACTCATCCCGACATCATGCCCTTTGCATACGGATTTCCCGCACCCCAGGCGTTTCCAGTGGCCGCTTTTCAGCAAGCCGCGCAGAGTGCCTTGCAGACGGAAGGAACAACAGCGCTGCAATACACCGGGGGGCCCGGACAAAAACAGGTCGTCTCGTGGATCGCCAGGCGTTCGACTTTGCGCAGGATCGACGCCGAGCCAAAGCAAATCATCGTGACGACAGGCTCCATGCAGGCGATCGACATGGCGACGCGCGTGCTGACTGACGCGGGGGATGAGGTATGGGTCGAATCTCCTTCTTTCTTTGGGACCATCCGTTCCTTTCTCACCAATGGCTTGAAGATTCGCTCCTTTCCGATTGACGAGGAAGGACTTTGCGTAGACGCGCTCGAAGCGGCATTGCAGCAAGCGATGAGCGCCGGGGGGAACATGCCCAAGCTGCTCTACGTCATGCCAAATTACCAGAATCCTGCGGGAGTCACGCTCTCGGCGGAGAGGCGCAAAAAACTCGCTGACCTGGCGCTTCGCTACCATTTTTACATTCTGGAGGATGACGCTTACGTGGATTTGAGCTACACCGGCCAGTATCTGCCCTCCATCTACAGCTTCGCTCCCGAGCGGGTCGTTTACATCAGCACGTTTTCCAAGATCATCGCCCCCGGCATCCGCATGGGCTGGGCGATCGCAGACAGCAGCGTGATCGAGAAAATGCGGCTGTTCAAGTCGGACGGTCTGACGAGCGTGTTTGTCCAGGAGGTCGTCGGACAGATGCTGCAGCAGATGGACTATTCCGCCCATCTGCAGCGGTTGAACGAGATGTACCGCAGCCGCAGGGATGTCATGATGGAGCAGCTGCGGCTTGCTCTTGGCGACCAGGTCGATTTTCAGATTCCTGCGGGCGGCTTTTTTCTGTGGGTGCGTTTTCCGCAGGGAGTGAACACGACGGAGCTGCTGGCACATGCCTTGAAATGCGGGGTGAGCTTTTTGGATGGGCAAAATTTCTACTTGAGTGGAAGGGACGGCACGCGCTACGCCCGGCTGTGCTATACGTATTGCGACGAGGAGTCCATCAAAAAGGGCGTGGCTGCCCTGCGCGAAGCCCTGCTGATGAGCAGCTGTTCCAACTGAAAGGATGAGGAGGAGTGCGGATGGGAGCAATGACAGCCAGGACAGCATCGTTGATGAAGCCGCGAGTCTATGTGCGAAACCCGTTGGCGGAGAAATACGTGGCGCAGCTGAAGGACGTCGCTGCGGAGGTCATCGTCGAGCCGTGGGAGCCGAGAAATCCCGAGCCTGAGCCGGTCGCCGACATCAGCAGCATCGATGTCGTCGTCACGATAGGGATGAGGGATCGGCTGCACATCCTGAACCATGCGCCAGGCATCAAGTGGGTCCATTCCATGAGCGTCGGTCTCGATGCCATGCTGACGGAAGCGGTCATCGACAGTCCCGTGATCATTACCAATGCGCGCGGCTGTGCATCGATTCCGATCGCAGAGCACACGGTGACTTGCATCGCCTCCATGGCGCGCGGATTTCCGGCCGTGACGAGAAACCAGTTGCAAAAGAAATGGGTGCTGCTGCCAGCTCCGATCCGGGAGCTGCTGGACTCCACCGTCGGGATTGTCGGCTACGGGGAGATCGGCAGTCAGATCGCGAAGCGCTGCCAGGCATTGGGGATGAACGTGATCGGGTGTCGGCGCAATCCCGGGCGTTCGGTCATGGACAGCGTGGAGGGGGTCCAGGTGGTGGGTCTCGATCAGGTGGATCATGTGCTGGCCGTCTCGGACTTTCTCGTGCTCGCCATGCCGGCCAGCTCCGAGACGCACCGTTTTCTCAATCGGCAGAGCCTGTCCCGCTTAAAGCCGGGGTCCTATGTCATCAATGTCGGGAGAGGGAGCGCGATCGACGAGGCGGATTTGCTCGAGGCGCTGCGCAGCGGGCATGTCGCGGGAGCCGCTCTCGACGTGTTTGAGCAGGAGCCGCTCGATCCGGACCATCCCTTCTGGAGCATGGAGAATGTCATCGTGACACCGCATCATGCCTATTTTTCACCCAGGACGACCGAGCGGAATATGGAGCTTTTGCTCGACAACCTGAACCGGTATGCGCGGGGAGCTGCGCTGCGCAACGTCGTCGACAAGCGAAGAGGCTATTGAAAAGAAAGGAACGGTGCCTGATGCCTGTATGGCGTCGGGCATTTTTGCTGGTGCCAGCAATTCACTGCAGCGGTTTGATCGCATCGGAGGGAGGAATGGAGAGAGCGGGGAAAACTACCTGTGACGGTTTTTCACACATTCTCCACATGAGATTATAAAATTATGTAGCTTAATTGATGAAATGTGATATACTAATTACAAATTAAACGACAATTTAGAAAGTCATGCCATGGGATATACATTTGGGAAGGAGACCGTTCACACATGGAAACCAAAACCGTTCATAAGCTTGCTGACATTCTGGGGGCAGCAAAGGTGCATCACAACCTGCCTGTAGCGAAGCTCGTAGAACTGGCAGCGAAGCGTGGCGAAGGGATTTTGACCGACAAAGGGGCGCTCAACGCGCTGACAGGCAAGTTTACTGGTCGTTCGCCGAAGGACAAATTTGTGGTGGACGAAGCTTCCGTACACGATAAAATCAACTGGGGTCCTGTCAACCAGCCGATCTCCACGGAAAAATTCCTGCTGCTGCAGCAAGATATGCTGGAATACCTGCAGGATAAAGAACTCTTTGTGTTTGACGGTTTCGCAGGTGCGGACCAAACGTACCGCCTGCCGATCCGTGTCGTAAACGAATACGCTTGGCACAACCTGTTCGCCCGTCAGCTGTTCATCCGTCCGACGGAAGAAGAATTGGCGAACCACGAAGCGGAGTTTACGGTGATTTGCGCGCCGCAGTTCAAGGCAAACCCTGCCGTGCACGGAACCAACTCCGAGACGTTCATCGTCCTGAGCTTCGAGCGCAAGACGGTTCTGATCGGCGGTACCGAGTACGCGGGTGAAATGAAGAAATCGATCTTCAGCGTCATGAACTTCCTGCTGCCTGAGCAAGGCGTGCTGTCCATGCACTGCTCGTCAAACGTGGGCAAGGAAGGCAACGTAGCCCTGTTCTTCGGCCTTTCCGGAACAGGCAAAACGACTCTGTCCGCTGACCCGAACCGCTTCCTGATCGGGGACGACGAGCACGGCTGGTCCGACAACGGTGTGTTCAACATCGAAGGCGGCTGCTACGCAAAATGCATCAAGCTCTCCGCAGAAGGCGAACCGCAAATCTGGAATGCCATCCAGTTCGGTACCGTGCTCGAAAACGTAGATATTGACGACGAAACGCGCAAAGCTGACTTCGACAGCGATAAATACACGGAAAATACCCGTGCCGCCTACCCGGTGGAGATGATCTCCGGCGCCGTTATTCCAGGTGTGGGCGCACAGCCAAATGTGATCGTGTTCCTGACGGCAGACTCGTTCGGGGTACTGCCTCCGATCTCCAAGCTGACCAAGGAACAGGCGATGTACCACTTCCTGTCCGGCTACACCAGCAAAATGGCAGGCACCGAGCGCGGCGTAACCACTCCGCAAACCGAGTACTCCACTTGCTTCGGCGCTCCGTTCCTGCCGCTGCATCCAGTCGTTTACGCAGAAATGCTGGGGAAAAAGATCGATGAGCGCGACGTGCAGGTATACCTCGTCAACACCGGTTGGACAGGTGGGCCAGTCGGCGTAGGCAGCCGCATGAAGCTGTCCTACACTCGTGCGATGGTAACGGCAGCATTGAACGGTGAACTGGAAAAAGTAGACTACGTCGCAGACGCGACCTTCGGCATGCAAGTGCCGACGACTTGCCCGAACGTACCGGCTGAAGTCCTGCAACCGCGCAACACATGGGCTAGCAAGGAGGACTACGACAAACAGGCGGCGGATCTGGCAGCCCGCTTCATCGAGAACTTCCAAAAGAAATTCCCGGATGCAGCCGACATTGCCAAAGCAGGTCCAAAAGCGTAACCATACAGGCGGTCAACGAGAAGGAACGGTTAGACATCGGCGTCTAACCGTTTTTTCGCTTGTTCGCGCCAGGCAAAAAAGCTTTGGATGAAGCTTCGGGCCTCTCCGGGCCTGCTGGCTGGCTAGAGTCGATCAGCCAGCTCCAGGACGATGGGACAGTGATCGCTGCCTGTTACCGCCGCGTCGATTCTGGCCTCTTTCAAAGCGGGGGCGAGCCTTGCGGAGACGAGAAAATAATCGATGCGCCATCCGATATTGCGCTCGCGCACCAGAGGGGAGCGGGTTTTACGAGCGGGGCGGGATCGCGGCCAGTTCGTTCATCCGGTTCGCGATCGCCTCCGCAAATTCAGTCGTGAGCTGTGTTACATGGGTTTTCAGAATGGGATTGATCATGGGGGATTTGACGCCTTTTGCCGTAATGTCGACCTGGAGGCTGATTTTCTTCTTCAGGATGCCGATGTCGCTTTCAAAGGTCCAGCTGGACTGGCGGTCATTTATGATCTCAGGGCTGAGGTAGCCGGGCACCAGCGTGATCCAGTTTTCCATGACATGGACAAACTCCCAGACTCTTTGGATCGGGAGCTTCAATTCGACTTCGTGGATTCCTTGAGGCATGTCTGCTCATTCCTTTCCCGCTGTCATTGGTCGATCTTGTTAGGTATTTCTTCCTGTCCGCGAGGGAAAGATGTTCCAGTAGCGAGTGGAAAAAGTGATGGTCAGTGGCCAAATCCCGACTTTCTAAATATAATGATTTAAAAATTACAGATATGTTTCATACCTTGATTTATAATAATTCTTATTATAAGATAGGTATTGAGAATGGATTGAGAATCAACCCACTCACTTCTGACGTTTATGGAGGGAATTCAGATGACAGCAGTACCGCATTTGCAAATAAAAAACCTTCGCGCCAAGATCGAGGACAAGGAAATCCTCAAAGGCATGAATTTGGAAATCAAGGGCGGCGAAGTCCATGCCATCATGGGCCCGAACGGAACCGGTAAATCCACGCTGGCTTCTACGCTGATGGGTCACCCGAAATACGAGGTAACGGAAGGCGAGGCCATCATCAACGGCGAGAACCTGCTGGAGATGGAAGTTGACGAGCGTGCGCGCGCAGGTCTGTTCCTGGCCATGCAATATCCATCCGAAATCAGCGGCGTGACCAACTCCGACTTCCTGCGTTCCGCCATCAACGCGCGCCGCGGCGAAGGCAACGAGATTTCCCTGATGAAGTTCATCCGCGAGATGGACAAGAAAATGAGCGTTCTGGAAATGGACGAATCCTTCTCCCATCGGTACCTGAACGAAGGCTTCTCCGGCGGGGAGAAAAAGCGCAACGAGATTCTGCAAATGATGCTCCTCGAACCAACGTTCTGTATCCTCGACGAGATCGACTCCGGTCTCGACATCGACGCGCTGAAGGTAGTAGCGAACGGCGTCAATGAAATGCGCTCCGCTGACCGCGGATTTTTGATCATCACGCACTACCAGCGCCTGCTGAACTATGTGAAGCCCGACTTCGTACACGTCATGATGCTGGGTCGCATCGTGAAGTCCGGTGGTCCCGAGCTGGCTGAACGCCTCGAGGCGGAAGGCTACGACTGGATCAAGGAAGAACTCGGCATCGAGGATGAAACCGTAAACGCCAACGTGTAGGAAGAAGGAGGCAGCAGTGAAATGAGTGTGGATGTACAGCTCCGCTTCGACTCTGAAGCGATCACCGAGTTCTCCAAAGCCAATCAGGAGCCTGCCTGGTTCCTGGAAAAGCGCCTCGCCGGCTTGAAGGCGGCGGGTGAGCTGCAACTGCCCGCTTTGGAGAAAACGAAAATTGACAAATGGAATACGACCGAATTCGAACCGTTCCTGACTGCAGCCAAAGCGGCGGCAGCGAGCGAGCTGAGCGACGTGGTCAAGGCACAAATCGACGTTGACAGCGTGAAAAACCTGGTGGTGCAAAAAAATGCATCGGCTGTTTTCGCAGCCGTCTCCGATGAGCTGAAGAGCAAGGGTGTCATCTTTGCCTCGCTTGCCGAAGCTTTGGTGGAGCACAGCGATCTGGTGCAAAAATACTTGCTGAATGCCGTTGCCTTCGACGAGCACAGGCTGACCGCTCTGCACACAGCGACCGTCAACGGCGGCGTGTTCCTCTACCTCCCGAAAAACGTGGAAGTGGAAGTGCCGCTGCAAGTCGTCTTCGAAGTGGCGGGCGACCATGCGCTCCTCGCCCCGCACGTTTTGATCGTAGCGGAAGCGAACAGCAAAGTGATCTACGTAGATACATTCGTGTCCGGCGAAGGCACGAACATGGTGGCAAACAGCGTCGTGGAAGTATATGTAGGCGCAGGCGCATCTGTGCAGGTGGCTTCTGTGCGTTCCCTGTCCGCAGACGTGCACGACTACAGCTTCCGCCGCGCCACGGTAGATCGCGACGGCAAAATGGAATGGATTCTGGGTGAGATGAACGGCGGCAACACCGTCGCCAACAATACCACGATTCTCCAGGGCACCGGCTCTACCGCCAAGACCAAGTCCATCTCCGTAGGGACGGGTTCGCAACGCCAAAACTTGACATCCCAGGTGCAGCACATCGGTACTCTTTCCGAGTCTGACATGGTCAGCAAGGCTGTGATGACGGGAGAAGCCGTCACCATTTTGAACGGTATCACCAAAATCGAAAAAGGCGCTACGAAAGCGAACGGTGTACAGGCAGAGAGCATCCTGATGCTGAGCGAAAAATCTCGCGGAGACGCCAACCCGGTTCTTTTGATCGACGAGGACGACGTCAAGGCTGGCCACGCAGCATCTGTCGGACGCTTCAGCGAGGAATCCCTCTACTACCTGATGTCTCGCGGCATTACCCGTCAAAATGCGGAACGCCTGATCATTCTGGGCTTCCTCGATCCGGTTGTCGCACAGATTCCGGTAGGAGAAGTGCAGAGCAGGCTTCGTCAAGCGCTCGAAAGGAAGTTAGGCTAATGAACGCCAAGGAGCTTCGGCAATATTTTCCCATCCTGCATCAAGAGATCAACGGACACCCGCTGGTCTATCTCGACAACGGAGCGACCTCCCAGAAACCGATTCCGGTGATGGAGGCCATGGATAAATACTACAAGTCATTCAACTCCAACGTTCACCGCGGCGTGCACACCTTGGGCAACATGGCGACGGATGCGTACGAGGGAGCGCGCGAGAAGGTCCGCGCGTTCATCAACGCCCGTGAAGCAGCCGAGGTCGTGTTTACCCGCGGAACGACGTCGGCGATCAATACCGTAGCGTACGGCTACGCCCGGACTTATCTCAAGCCGGGAGACGAGATCGTGACGACCGTCGTGGAGCACCATGCCAATTTCATCCCGTGGCAGCAGGCAGCCAAGGCAACCGGAGCTGCCTGCAAGTTCATTCCGCTGGCAGAGGATGGCACCGTCACGCTGGAGGCCGTAAAAGCGACGATTACGGACAACACCAAGCTCGTGGCGATTCACCATATTTCCAACGTCTTGGGGGATACTACTCCGATCAAGGAAATCGCGCAGATTGCCCATGAGCACGGCGCCCTTCTGCTCGTAGACGGGGCGCAGGGAGCCCCGCACAAAAAAATCGACGTCCAGGATTTGGATTGCGATTTTTACACATTTTCCGCGCACAAGATGGCCGGCCCGACCGGTGTCGGCGTCCTCTACGGCAAACGCGAAGTGCTGGAGCGTGTCGAGCCGATGGAATTCGGCGGCGAGATGATCGACTATGTGGGTCTGTACGACTCCACCTGGAAGGAGCTGCCTTGGAAGTTTGAGGGCGGGACCCCGATCATTGCCGGCGCGATTGGCCTGGGAGCAGCGATCGACTTTTTGAACGAGATCGGCATAGAAAACATCGAGCGGCATGAAAAGCAGCTCGTGAAATACGCGATCGAGCAAATGAGCGAGATCGAAGGACTGACGATTTACGGCCCGCAGCAGGACCGCAGCAGTTTAATCACATTCAATCTGGCTACGGTACATCCGCATGACCTGGCGACCGTTCTGGACAGCTACGGAATCGCCGTCCGTGCCGGTCATCACTGCGCACAGCCGCTGATGCGCTGGCTGAATGTTACGGCTACCGCTCGGGCAAGCTTCTACCTGTACAACACAGAAGAAGAAGTAGATGCGCTGGTAGCAGGATTGAAGAAGACGAAGGAGTATTTCGGCAATGTCTTCTCTTGATGATCTTTACCGCCGCGTTATTATGGATCACTACCAGAAACCGCGCAATCGCGGGAAGCTGGAGGAATCCGACGGACTCATTGTGAATCTCAACAACCCGACCTGTGGCGACAGCATCTCGCTCTCCTTGAAAGTGGCGGAGGGCAAGGTGGTGGACGCGAAATTTTTGGGCGAAGGCTGCTCGATCAGCATGTCCTCCGCTTCGATGATGACGGACGCCGTCAAAGGCAAGCCGGTAGAGGAAGCTCTCGCGCTGGCGCACGCCTTTTCGGAATTGATGCAGGGCAAGCAGATCGACGATTCGATCGACCTCGGCGATATCGAGGCGCTGTCCGGTGTCGCCAAATTCCCTGCCCGCATCAAGTGCGCGACACTGGCCTGGAAGGCGCTGGAGCAAGGCATCAAACAGTCCACAGAGGAATAGAAATCAGCATACAATCGTAAAGGAGTGATTGGCGATGGCTAAAAAAGTCCCTGAAATACAGGATTACCAGTACGGCTTCCACGACAAGGACGTCTCCGTGTTCCGTACAAAAAAGGGTCTGACTCGCGAAATCGTCGAAGAAATCTCGCGAATCAAGGACGAGCCGGCATGGATGCTGGAGTTTCGCCTGAAGGCACTGGACATTTTCAACAGCCTCCCGATGCCAAAATGGGGCGGCGATCTGGATTCCCTCGACTTCGACAGCATCACCTACTACGTCAAGCCGGCCGAAAAGCAGGGACGCAGCTGGGATGAAGTGCCGGAAGAAATCAAGGCGACGTTTGACAAGCTGGGCATTCCCGAGGCGGAGCAAAAGTTCCTCGCGGGTGTATCCGCCCAGTACGAGTCCGAGGTCGTGTACCACAACATGCAGGAAGACCTCGAAAAACGGGGCGTTCTCTTCTGTGACATGGACTCTGCCGTGAAGCTGTATCCGGATATCGTGAAGGAATACTTCGCGACCATCATTCCTCCGGCAGACAACAAGTTCGCAGCCCTGAACTCGGCTGTATGGTCCGGCGGCTCCTTCATTTACGTACCCAAAGGCGTAAAAGTGGACACCCCGCTGCAAGCCTACTTCCGCATCAACTCGGAGAACATGGGGCAGTTCGAGCGCACCCTGATCATCGCGGATGAAGATTCCTTCGTCCACTATGTGGAAGGCTGCACCGCTCCGATCTACACCACCGACTCCCTGCACTCCGCAGTCGTGGAAATCATCGTGAAAGAGCGCGCCCGCTGCCGCTACACCACGATCCAGAACTGGTCCAACAACGTCTACAACCTCGTGACCAAACGCGCGGTTGCCTACGCGGATGCGAACATGGAATGGATCGACGGCAACATCGGCTCCAAGCTGACGATGAAATACCCGGCGGTCATTATGAAAGGCCCGCGCGCCAAAGGCACCGTTCTTTCCATCGCGGTAGCAGGAAAAGGACAGCACCAGGACGCAGGCGCGAAAATGATTCACCTGGCTCCTGACTGCACGTCGACCATCATTTCCAAATCGATCTCCCGCGACGGCGGTAAAGTAACGTATCGCGGCCTGTCGCAGTTTGGACGCAAGTCGGAAGGCTCCAAGTCCAACATCAAGTGCGACACGCTGATTCTCGACAAGCTGTCCACGTCCGACACGATCCCGTACAACGAGATCATGAACGACAACATCGTCCTGGAGCACGAAGCGACGGTCTCCAAAGTGTCCGAGGACCAGCTGTTCTACCTGATGAGCCGCGGCCTGACGGAAGCGGAAGCGACCGAGATGATCGTCATGGGCTTCATCGAGCCGTTCACGAAAGAACTGCCGATGGAGTACGCGGTGGAGATGAACCGGTTGATCAAGTTTGAAATGGAAGGCTCTATCGGCTAAGAGAAAGTAAAGCGTATCAAGGGCTAAACGGTATTAATTCAAGGTGTGATACCGATTTGATACCGTTTAGTCAAATACGCTCATGACTTCTTGCTTTCTTTCAACGTAGAGGTGGCCATATGTGTTCGCGGTCTGCTTAATATCATCATGCCGCATCAATTCTTTTACTAGATAGATGTCCACACCTTTGTTGATTAAATACGTGGCGTAACTGTGTCGCAAATCGTGAATCCGTAATTCTGGAAATATCTCTTTAAATTTTTTATGATAATGGGAATAGTGGTACGGTGTTAGCCCACCGAACACATATAATTCTTCGTTGAATCCGTACAGTTTTTTGGCGGATTCTTTTTTTATCTCTGACAACATATCTGAAATGAAAGAAGGGAAAGGAACAAAACCTTCGCTTCCAGCGGTCTTTGGGGAAGTTGGTTTTCTCGTTTTAAAGTCCAACGTCTTGTCCACATAGAGCTGATTCTTTATTAGGTCAATATCTCTCCAAGTTAACGCTATTGCTTCCCCGATCCTCAAGCCAGTGTAAAAGAGCAGCCTAGTTAGCTCTTTATAGTGGCTGATTTCTAGCCCCTTCACCTTTTGTTCAAATTCCTCCCGCTTGATAAAATTAATCTTTGGTTTAACACGCTGAATTGGGTCAACGATAAGTGTCGGGTCAATTTTCAAGTTAAAAAATTTTACGGAATGGTTGATTAAGATTTTAAAGTTGCTGTAAACGGTTCTTGCACTATTTAAAGAATCAAAATGATTTTCCAACTTGGTTTTGAAGTCCATGACATGTTGGACATTAACATCTTTTACTTTCATGTGTCCGAAAAACGGCTGAATGTGTTTGATATATTCATTCCGTCTTCGATTGATGGTTTTATCTTTAAGTCGCTTGTGCTTGATGTTATGCTCGAAAACCTCTTCGAACGTGACTTCATCGGAGAAGGTGTCTTTGATGCTTGCTAGGAATTCGGCCTCTGCACGGATCGCGTCTCCGCGCTTCTTAAATCCCCGCTTCATCTTCTGCTGATTCCGTCCATAAATATCTTTGTACCTGACTTTATAGTACCAAGATTTACGCTCTTCATCTTTGTAAACAGGCAATAGGGATTCTCCTTTCACTAGAATATACGTTCGGTTAAAAGTGTATAGGAAATAGCCTTGATAGCTATATACCTATCAGTAATAGAATTTTTGCATTTCCTCCGGAACGCAATTGCGCCGAAGGAGAGTTCCAATCGTCTCGCCTGGAGTCGGTGAATCACCAGCTGTCAGTAAATGAACGGCAAACTTGTTAGCCTGACGCTCGTACTTCCCCGCATTATGGAAAGACTGCTCGTCCAACCAAAAACGGCTAAAGCCCGGATGTAGTCGGTCATGTCCTAACTCGTGGGCGCAAATGAACCGTTGCCAATGTTCGTCCAGTCCATCGTGTATGACAATGAACCTCCGACGCAGGACTCGGTAATACAAACCTCTTGTGCCATCATCAAAACTTGCATATCTGACATGGATATTAAGACCTTCCGCGATCTGAAACGGGTCGTTGGTTTTGAACTTGCGGATAAGTTGTAAGATAACCTTGTTCAATCGGCGTCACCTATTCCTTGTCAGCGGAGTCTGATTTCTTTTTCTTGCGACCATAGGTTGTCTTGTTCATTTCCTTCGCTTCCCAGAACAAACCGGTGAGAATGTCCATAACTCGTTGCCGTGCCTCACCCTCAATTGGTACGCCGTCAAACATGACTGGTGCATCATCCTCTAACATCTTCTTAAAATCACGTATGTCCTTGCTTGTTGCCCAATTGGGTACTTCTCGATTTTGTTTAGTTGGTTTGCTGCGTAGTCGCAAATATTCATTAACGAGCTCAACACCTTTAACATCTTCATCGGTGAAATCATCAGCTACACTATGACCTTGGGAAGTGTAAACTGGTTGTTCTAAGCCGAAATAAGCGTTAAAGAGATCACCAGGCTCTATGTTCAACACTTCTGCAACGCTATCAATTGCTTCATCATCCCCTGGGTACGGGCTTAGTAAATCAATATTTGCCAGAAAGCCAATCGAAACATTCGCACGTTCTGACAACTCAGACAAAGTCATACCTGTTCTCTCCAGTGCGTCTTCTATCAATGCCTTAGCTGACTGGCCGAGTAAATAATCCAAAGAGACCTCAAAGATTTCTGCGAGTAAAACTGCGTTTTCAGCGCTGAGTCTGTTTTCGCCGCGCTCGATATCGTAATAATGCTGTGGCGAAATGCCTAACTGCTTTGCGACAGCCGTTCCGCTCATCTTTTTTGCCTTGCGGATGGCCCTAATCCTAGAGCAATTCACTTTCTCCTCAACCTCCAATTTCATCTAATAGGTTAAATATATCATCTAATAGATTAAAAAACAATTAAGCAAAAGGATGGCTTTGGGTAAAAATCCCACGGAAAAACGAGAAATAACGAGTTAATTTGAGCAAATAGATTAATATAGTGGAAAAATTGTCGAATTCGCCCGAATATTAACCAAATAGGTTAAATTTACGAATTGCGGATAATTAATCTTTTGGATTAATATTTGGTTGTGGAGGTGATAAAGTGAGCTTTTCGATTAAAGTCAAACATGCTCTGGTTGACATGGACATTAATGCTGCTGAGTTAGCTCGCCGTGTCGGATATTCATCCATGTATATACATAATCTGCTGAATGGTAGACGGCGTTGGAACGAAGAGTCTATGCAAAAGGTTTGCGATGTACTGGGGCTTGAGATCAAAGTAGTACCGAAAAACAACACAGGATAAATAGAAATTTAACCTTTAAAGAGATTGAACAGGAGGTACAAATTGTCCTATGAGACACTTCTATGATTCAAAGGACGTTATGCAACTCCTGAGCCTGAATTCAATTAGAACGGCTCAACTACGAATTCAGGCGATGAACGAGGAGTTGAAGTCGCAAGGTTTCTGGGTTGAACGCGGGAAGGTTCCGATTAAGTTCTTCCATGAAAAATACCCTTTTGTCGAGATGGTGCAACAAGCAAGCGGCTCCTAAGGGCCGCTCAGGTGGACAAGCTTTATCCGGGAGGTGAGCAGAGTAATGATGTCAGGACTGCAAGCCAATCAAAAGCAACTGAAAATTTGGCAATCTTCCGGAAATGAGGAAGTTGCATTGATGGCCGACAACGGAAAATCCATTTGCGAGCGCTACGGTTTTAAGATGTGCAGCAAGGTTTCTCACGACTACGGTCAACGGTTGGATCAATTCGCTAACAAATACGAGGAGCGATTGAAATGAATACCCAAAGCCTTCGAAAGAAACTGTTTTACTACCAACGAATGATGATGGACGCAAAAGCAGCAAGCGATCATTCAGCGCATGAAGTGTACAAGCAGCTGACCAGGGATCTCTCGGAGCAGATTCAGGAAAATGAGAAAAGCCATCTGCGGCTAACAGATGGCTCCTGAAAAAAATCGTTAACGGAAGAATACCACAATTTCATAGAGGGGGACAAGCCTTTGCATAAATCAATTGATGCCCAAATTTTTGAACATGAGCAGCAAATCAGACGGCTGTCGGAAGAGCGTGAAAAGACAAGCCAAGAAATCAAGGCACTCCATGGCTACCTTGATCCGGGTCTAGCGGAATTAAATAGGCTGCTTGAGTATGAAGCGGATCTCGCCAAACTGATACGCTCTCGTCAAATGACAGTGAATCGACTGACTGGACAAGCTGTTCATCAAAGTGTTTGCCTCGTCATTGTAGAAACGAGGGCAATCAAATGAGTACGCCAATCTTTGAATACTTCGTCTACGAATGCCAGGCTTGCTGCCTCGGTTTTGCGGTGGAAACAGCTGAAGAAGATCAGAGCGTAATTAGTTGTCCGGATAAGAATTGTGGTAGCGAGTTGCTTCGATACGTAGGTGTCAGCGAAATGACGATGGTCAGTGTGGCAACGGAGGTGGAAGAAGATGCCTCTTCATCGTAATGAATCAGTCCTGGAAGAAGGAATTACCTATGACCGTTCGGGACGGATGGAATATCATCCAGATTTTCATCCGAATCACCAGATACCTCTTACTGATGAGGAACTGGAATACCTATGTAAGTTTTACGAGGTAGATCCTACACGTACAATCGCTTTCGCACTTGGAAGAACCGAACATGCGTTACGAAGTAAAGTAAACAGTTTGAGACGGAGCGGGCTGTATGACTATTACAAACGCCGATGGGAAATACGATTTACTCGGGAAACTCAACGGGGTTAGGAAGGTGACTTATGGGAGCTTATAAAGAAATGACGATTTCAGACAACCAAGAAGAGCAAATCGATGATACCTGTGATCACTGCTCTGGTGAAGTACATAAAGGGCAAATCGTTTGGAGAGTCGGAAGTGAGGTTTATTGCTGCAGGGAAGGCTTTGAGAGTGTTTTCAAGATTGTGCCAATGAGATTTTGAAGTCGAAACCAGGGGCAGCCCCTCTGGTCGCAGGGGGATGGCCGTCCCTGCCTGATGAGACAGGTCAACATAAACGTGGTCGGCGGGTGACCGAGTAAAGAAAGGACTGAGAACGATGTAGTACGTGAATGTATTTGATCTAACTGCATGGATTCGCTGGCAGAGTGGGAGAGCGTGTAGGTGGAGGGCTGTCGGCACTTGTTACATAACGAGGTCTAGAACGAGGTCTAGAACGTGGAGTAGGCGTGGACCTACAACGGCTGCTGTAGAGGTAGGGACGGCGGCGGCCTCGTGACTAAACCAAAGGGAGGTGTTGCTGGTGAATGAGGAATTAGGTGCTTTATTGGAACAACATTTTCGGTTCAAAACACAAATTGAATTCAACAAACAGCGCAAAAAATCGGCTGAAGATGAAGTTACCCGTTATCAAAACAAGATTTTGTATCTGGAAGATCAGCTGGAAGACCTCGCACATCAGATTGAGCGCTTAAACAAATAAGACCCCGTGTTAGCGGCACGGAGTCTTAGATGAAACGCTGTAAAGAAAAAGGTACTTTGCGGCTATCGTATCACAAATTATTTTCCCCGTAAACGGGACAGTTCACTCACCATATTCCCAATTGGAGGTATATACATGTCAGTTCAAATCCATATCAACGGCGAAAACGCCATTGAGGCAATTAAAGAACTTTCCGATCTCGCTGCAAATTTAGTGGTTGCACCTGTTGCAGCTGCAACTCAAGCGGAAGCACCACAAGAGGACAAGCCAAAACGCCAGCGTTCTGCTAAGCAAGAAGATCCGGCACCGAAGCAACAAGAAGAGCAACAGCCAGAACAACCGGAACAATCGGAACAACCGGAACCGCAGCAACAAGGTTCTTCTGATAATGTACCAACCGTTGTTGAGCTACGGGCCAAGGCGCAAGAAGTGGGCACATCACCAGAAGCTAAAAAGGCGATCAAAGCTCTCTTGGACCAATTCGGAGCGAAATCGATATCCGACGTGCCGGAAGAAAAACGTGCTGACTTCCTGGCTGAACTGGATCTTATATGATGGCACAGGCACATGCTGAACGCGCTCACGCTTTGTTGGGCGCGTCCAAGGCTAGCCAATGGATCAATTGTCCACCAAGTGCCCGGCAGCAGGAGAGCATTCCAGACAAGCGGAGTGAGTACGCAGATGAGGGCACGACGGCCCATGAGCTGGGCGAGATCAAACTTCGCCAACGCATTACCGTTTGCAATTCAGCTGAGAGGAAACGCCTTGACGATGCGCTGGAAAAGGTCAAGGACAACAAGTTCTATGGACCCGAGATGGAGAACGCCATTCAAGAATACGTGGATCTCGTCGGAGAGCGCTTTATGGAGTCGAAGGCAAGATCCAGTGATGCAGTGGTGTTGCTAGAGGAACGTCTGGATTTTACAGAGTGGGTACCTGACGGATATGGCACCGGCGACGTGGTGTTAATCGCTGATGGCGTGCTGGAAGTCATCGATCTGAAATATGGCAAGGGTGTGCCGGTAAGTGCTGTAGGCAACCCGCAGATGCGCCTTTATGCTCTTGGTGCGTGGGTAGCTTACAGTTATCTCTACGACATTCAGGAGATCCGCATGACGATCGTTCAGCCGCGACTTGATAGCGTTAGCTCGGACACCATGCCAATCGATGAGCTGCTGGAGTGGGCAGAGACGGTAGTCAAGCCCGCCGCAGGACAAGCATTTGCCGGAGAAGGCGAGTTTAAGTCTGGTGATCACTGCCGCTGGTGCAAAGTAAAAGGGAATTGCCGCGCCAGAGCGGATGCAAATATGGAAGCACTCAAGTATGAATTTAAGGACCCAGCTTTGTTGGACAACGAGGAGATCGGTTCGATCCTGTTTGTCGCCGAACAGTTGAAAGCCTGGGCAAAGGATGTTGAGGACTACGCTTTCGAACAAGCCAAGGAGGGGAACAAGATCCCGCAATGGAAGCTGGTCGAAGGTCGAAGCAATCGTGCTATTACGGACAAAGACGCGGCGCGGACCGTACTGGAAGCTGCACAGCTGGAGCCAGAGAAATACCTGAAACCGCAAGAGTTACTTGGTATCGGGGATCTGGAGAAGCGTGTCGGGAAGAAAGAGCTAGCCGCTTTGCTGGATGGTTTGATCATCAAGCCGCAAGGCAAGCCGGTGCTCGTTCCCGAGTCGGACAAGCGTCCGGAGCTGAACAGCGTTGAGAAAGATTTCGCGGGAGAGGAGTTTTCTGAATGAGTCGGTTATTCATAATCGTACAAACAAACAAAAGCGATTATAACGAACAAACAATGGTAACCCGAAATGCCGAACGTGAAGTAATTAACTATGCGGGTATTCTCGCATCGCGGGGCGGCTTGGAGGATGACATCGAGATCAACCGTATCTTTTCTGTCGATATTTACGGCAAAGTGGATCATCACGAAATCGAATTCAAAAATGGAAAGCTCGTTTTGAACACAATTCCACGGCAAGGCTAATCCAAAAATAAAGGAGCAGATCTAATATGGCAATTGACAATACAGCAACAAAGGTGATCACAGGAAAAGTACGTCTCTCGTACACCCATATCTTTGAACCGCAATCTATCGACGGTGGGGACGAGAAATACAGCACGGCAATTCTGATCCCGAAGACTGACAAAGAAACACTGCGTAAGATCAAAGCAGCGGTTGAGGCAGCCAAGGAGCTGGGCAAGAGCAAGTGGGGTGGCAAGATTCCCGCCAACTGCAAAACTCCTCTGCGTGACGGTGACGAGGAACGACCTGACGACGAAGCTTATGCTGGTCATTACTTCCTGAATGCGTCGAGTAAAAACAAGCCTGGTATCGCTAAACCGATTGGTAAGGGTGCAGACGGGAAGACCAAGTTTCAAGAAATCACTGACAGTACCGAAGTTTACAGCGGTTGCTATGCCAAGGTGAGTCTGAATTTTTATCCGTTCGACGCGAAGGGCAATCGCGGCGTTGCAGCTGGTCTTAACAACGTGGTCAAGGTGCAAGATGGTGACTTCCTCGGTGGACGAAGCAACGTTAATGACGATTTCGCGAATGAAGATTTTGACACCGACGATAATGGCGATGATGATGACTTTTTGAGCTAATGGGTTTTTTGCAGCAGGGGATTCGGAAGAGTCCCCTTTCTTATCCAAATATTCGGGAGAGGGAATCGAATATGAAGCAGCAAAAACGGGAATGCGATCGATGCGGAATCGCATTTACACCGAAGGGACACATCACAAAGTATTGCACATCATGTCGAAAAGCTAGCTTCGGTACGATCAACACACAAAGATTACTGAATTTTGCTCTTCAAGAACTTGGCATTAATAGAGAACAGTTGATTTCGAGATTTGTTCAGAGAAATCGGAGTGAAACAAAATGACCATTCTCCAAATCGACTTAGAAACGTACAGCAGCGTTGACCTGATAAAATGCGGCGTCCATCGTTACGTCGAATCGCCTGACTTCGAAATCCTTCTCTTTGCTTACGCTTACGGTGACGATCCAGTAGAGGTTATTGATCTGACTGCTTTTGAAGAATTACCGGAGCGAGTGATGCGAGATCTGATTAACCCGAGTGTGATCAAAACAGCTTACAACGCCGCATTTGAACGTACGTGTATCGCTAAACATTTCAGAACCGAATGCAATCCTCTTCAGTGGCGATGCACGGCAGTCCATGCCTTAGCGCTCGGGCTACCAGGCTACTTGGAAGGTGTCGCTGAGGTACTGAAACTATCGGCACAGAAGGACGCCAAAGGCAAAAACCTGATCAAGTTTTTCAGTATTCCATGCAAGCCCACGAAAGCGAACGGGGAGCGAACGCGAAACTATCCGCATCATGATCCGGACAAGTGGGAAGAGTACAAAGCTTACAACAAACAGGACGTAGTCGTTGAACGGGAAGTGCGCCGTAAGCTGGAGCGTTTTCCGGTTCCAGAACATGAATGGCGGCTGTGGGCACTCGACCAAGAGATCAATGATCGCGGTACCCGGCTTGATCCGGAATTGGTGAGGCAGGCAATCGCTTGCGACGAACAATACGAAGCGCGGCTGGTGGAGGAAGCTAGAGAGCTGACAGGGTTAGATAATCCAAACAGCCTTTCGCAGATCAAGGAATGGCTAGCAGAACGAGGCTTGGAAACTCCTGACGGGTTATCGAAAGAGTATATGCCGGTGTTGCTTGACGCCGCGCCGGATGACGAGACTCGCCGGATGCTGGAACTGCGGCAGGAGATGAGTAAGACCAGTGTGGACAAGTACAACGCAATGCAACGGTCCATCTGTGCGGACGATCGGGCAAGAGGGTTGCTCCAGTTCTGCGGAGCCAATCGAACTTGGCGATGGGCGGGTCGGCTCATCCAGGTGCAAAACCTACCTCAGAACAAAATTGAGGACTTAGCACTGGCGCGGGAGATCCTGCTAAGCGGAGATTTCGAGCTGTTGGAGATGCTGTTCGGGGCTCCACCGTTTGTACTATCGCAACTGATTCGCACTGCATTTATTCCATCGAAAGACTGCCGGTTCATCGTCTCCGACTTCTCCGCCATCGAGGCCCGCGTGATTGCCTGGTTGGCCGACGAGCACTGGGTGCTAGACGTGTTTCGGGGTCATGGAAAAATCTACGAGGCTACGGCGGCGCAGATGTTCAAGGTAGCGTTCGAAACGATCACGAAGGGCCACGCAAACTATGAACTGCGGGCAAAAGGGAAAGTTGCAACGCTGGCATGTGGCTATCAAGGCGGCCCGAATGCACTTATTGCGATGGGGGCATTAAAGAGCGGTATCTCGGAGGATGAACTTCCAGCGCTGGTCAAACAATGGCGCAAGGCTAATCCCAATATCGTCAAGCTGTGGTATGCGGCTGAGGATGCAGCAGTCACGGCAGTTCGGGAGAAAACGACTGTCAAACTGGCTCACGGGGTGCAGTACCGGTATGCACCAGGAGTACTTTTTGCAGATCTGCCGAGTGGTCGAAGCCTTGCTTACGTTAACCCGCGTATCAAGCCAGATCCTAAATTCGATAAAGATGGACTGGTATTTGATGGCATGGATCAGGTCAAGAAAAAGTGGATGTCACACCGGACATATGGTGGACGCCTGGTGGAGAACTTGGTTCAGGCGATCGCGCGGGATTGCCTGGCGGTGAGTCTGACGAGGTTGGATGCAGAGGGCTACGAAGTGGTGATGCATGTACACGATGAAGCGGTGTTGGACGTACCGATCGGTACCGGATCCGTAGAGCATGTGACAAATGTGATGGGCAAACCGATAGATTGGGCGCCGGGGTTGCCGCTGTCAGCTGCAGCGTTCGAATGTGACTTTTACCAAAAAGACTAAGGAGTGAAGTTAAATGAAGACCAAACAAAGCCTGTATGACTTCATTGATAAAAAAGTGGGGGATCAGCGGACCGAGTTAAACATTCAGCTCGATGCTTTGATTACAGACCACATTACGCCCATTCTTGATAATTGGGTCAAGACAGAGCACTTGGAGATTCAAGCTCAAAATTTCGCTGACTCATTAGGGCTTGCGCTTGAAACCTATCAGATCGTTGGGGGCTGGAAACGCCAACAAATCATAGCCCAGATCAACTCATACGTTATCGCGATAGGACGGCAGATTCGTGACGATGTTTTTGAAGATATGAGAAATTGCGTCTCATCTAACAGGCATGCCACATTTCATTATGAACCTCTCGATAATGCACGCGATCATTTGTGCTCTGCAGCTCTGCCGATTCGCAAGAAATTGGATGATCTGAAAAAACTGCAAACGGAGCTAAGGAACGTAATCTCGAAGGAGCACAACGGAGAAAAAGCTTACAAAGCTCTTATTGCCCTTGGGGTCGACATGAGAGATTACGAAGGAAGCAACGCTAATCTGCCGGCAATTACGAAACTTTCTGTTGATCCGTGCCTGATTAATGGGAATTGCGGGTAAGCGAAACGGTGCCACTTAGAGGGATCAAGAGGGGGTGGAGATAGACGTGGCAAAACGGAAAACGAAAGCCCAGATCGAGAAAGAGCGGATCGCGCGTGAACAGAAGCGTGCGGAGGCTGATCAGAGACGCCAGGAAAAAGAGCGCGAGCGAGCGGAAAAGCAGAAGCGACAAAAAGCAGAAGCCGAGCGCCGGGAATGGCTGCGGACACAGCGTTCCCGACCTCGGGTTGAAATACCCTCCGAATATCCAGGGGAGACGATTCATGTTCATCAAAAAGTCTACGACAGATTCATGAAGAACAAGGCGATCTTTATCACCTCGTACCGAGTCGAAGGCGGTACAGGCGGAAAACTGATTCTGAAATACACCACAGCAGCTGGCGGGAAGGGGAGCGTGGAGCTCCTCGATCTTGGCCCGATGCCTGTGTAAAGAAAACGGAGGTTTGCACTCATGGTAACAGATGCCATTTCAAAGTTAAAGACTGAGATTACTGAAAGCAAAAATCCTTATGTTCAGCTGGTCGGACAATTTTTGCTGCAACACCTGGAACAAAACCCGGATGACGCCGCGTGCATCCTGAAAACAGATAAATCAATCACAAAGAGTCTCGATGCAATGCGCAAAGTGGCTGAAAAGAAAAGAGTCGGGAATATGGCGGTACTGTCCGACGATGAAGGTTTCGCGATCGTGCTGAACTATTTCAAAGCTGAGGAGCAGGCACCTGCTGATAAGAAAGCCGAACCGGGTGCAAAAAAACAGGCTGAGCCTGAGAAACCGGTGAAACCGGAGCAAGAGGCTTCTGAGGATTCGGAAGAAGACTTTGATTTTGACGATCTGCTTCAGTAGGGGGTGCCGGGCATGGCAAAAGAGTTCAAACCCGACAATATCTTGGCTCACTTCCCTCCGACGATCAGTAAAGGCATCGCCGATTTTGCGAGAGATACCGTCTTCCTCAACAGCCGGTATCTCTTCACTCGGCGCGTTCTGGATCTCCAATACGCATACTGCACGCATTGCCAGCAAGAGTATCTTTGCGGGATGGGATCCATCTACTACCGCCATAACGAGGAGAGGATCTGCCACAAATGTGAATCGAAGTGCGTCGTAAAGGCGAGCGGTAGAGGCAGGAAACACCTGATTGATGATGCTTACATGGTCTATTACGAGAAATCTGTTGTCGATCCAAAAGCAATCGTCGCTTACGGCCTACATGTGGTGAGGGATTACAGTGGCGACTATCGCAAAGTCGAAACGCAATACCGAACGGTTGCCATGTACCTCTTCCAGCCAAGGGAAAGCAAAATGTTGTATCAGGGCTGGAACGGGAAGTGGGTAGACAGGAAAAATGTCCGGTCGGAGTGCCGCAACAGCATGAAAAATAAAAGCTGGTATCTCTCCAAGGAAAGCGTTGCGGTTGCCGTTCAGGGGACGCCGTTCCAGTACAGTACGTGGGAGGAATATCAGTACCAGTCTCCAGACCTCATAGAATTCTTCGATCTGGCTGCGAAATACCCATGCGTCGAATACCTCACTAAACTAGGGCTGACGAGCCTGGTCGAAGCGAAACTGATTGGGCGTCAAACGCATGGAGTTGTGAACTGGCGCGGCAAAACTCTGGAGAAAGTATTGCGACTTTCAAAGCCGGAGCTCAAGGACCTACGGGCTACAGCTGTAAATACCGAGGTGGACCCTCTCACGCTCCACAGCTACCACTTCTTCAAACGAAACGGCATGACACTATCGTTCGAACAGGCGTACCAGCTTCAAAGTTTGTCTGAGGGCTACTATTTGGAGGAAGCGCGAAAGCTGTCTCACTTCGCTCCAATTACTCGGATTGCTCAATATGCATTGAAGCAGCTGGGCAAAGGAGATGTGCGGAAGCACTATCGGAATGCGACTTCGATATTGACGGCCTGGCGCGATTATCTCAAGGACAGCGTGGAGATCGGGATGGATACAAGACAGGATCACATTCTGTTCCCGAATAATCTGTACACCGCTCACCAGAAATCGATTGAGAAGGTCAAAATCAAACACGACAATGCACTGAATGGGATGATTAGCCAAAGGCTCGCGGATCTCCAGAAATACGAATTTGAACACAATGGGCTGTTCATCCGACCTGCGAAGGACAGTGCCGAACTATTCAGGGAAGGCAAAGACTTGATCCATTGCGTAGGGCGGTATGCCAAAACATACGCAGAAGGAAAGACAAATTTGTTTGTTATCCGTAAAGTGGACGAGCCAGATAAGCCGTTTTACACGATGGAGATTATCGACGATAAGATCATTCAGACACGTGGAATGAGAAACTGCTTGCCGGAGGATGAAGTAGCGGCATTCGTCCAAGCCTTCTCCTTGGCTCGTTTGGTGAAAAGAGCACGGAAAGGTAAGCCGAAAGTCAAAGCAGCGGAAGGAGCAATCGCATGACATACGACTTATTTATTAAAAACAAACGAGCAATTCTCCCGCCGAGTGGATTTGAAGTCGACCGTGACTCTCTTCACCAAAGTCTGTTCGATTTTCAGCGGGATCTCGTCCGCTGGGCACTGCGGCGGGGCAGGGCAGCGCTCTTTGCCGGGACAGGCCTTGGCAAGACCCGGATGCAGACTGAGTGGGCAATGAACGTCAACCGGTTAACCGGAGGCGATGTGCTCATGCTGGCACCGCTCGCTGTGGCCGCGCAGACAGTCCGGGAGGCAGCAGAGCTTGGATACGAGATCACGATTTGCCGCAGCCAGGACGACGTCCAGCCGGGACTCAACATCGCGAATTACGAGATGCTGCACAAATTCGAACCGGTGCTGTTCGATGGGGTGGTGCTGGACGAGTCATCAATACTCAAATCGTTCACCGGAAAGCTCCGGACGGAGCTGATCGAATCGTTTGCCTTTACGCCGTATCGGCTCGCTTGCACTGCGACGCCCGCGCCGAACGACTATATGGAGATCGGCAATCATGCAGAGTTCCTGGGTGTCATGAGCCGGACTGAGATGCTGTCCATGTTCTTTGTCCACGACGGAGGGGAGACGCAGAAGTGGCGCCTGAAAGGGCACGCGGAGGATGCATTCTGGAAATGGGTGGCCAGCTGGGGCGTGGTACTGGAAAAGCCGTCTGACCTTGGTTACCTGAATGACGGATTCATCCTTCCGCCGCTCACAATTACGGACCGTGTCATCGAGGTGGAAGGGGAGCCGGCAAATACGTTGTCGCAGCGGCAAAAAGCGCGTCGGGAGACGGTTGAAGAACGGGTGGCCGCTTGCGCCGAGATCGTCAACGCGACGGACAAGCCTTTCCTTGTATGGTGCGATTTGAACGTCGAATCGGAAATGTTAGCCGCCGCGATCCCCGGTGCAGTCGAAGTCAAAGGATCGGACAAGCCTGCCCACAAAGAACAGGCAATGCTCGACTTCGCAGCGGGAAAAATCCGCGTGCTGGTCACCAAGCCTTCGATCGCCGGATTCGGTATGAACTGGCAGCATTGCGCGGACATGGCGTTCGTCGGGCTGTCGGACAGCTTCGAACAGGTCTTCCAGGCTATCCGGCGTTGCTACCGATTCGGCCAGACCAAGCCAGTTAACGTGCACATGATAACGTCAAGCCGGGAAGGTGCCACAGCGGAGAACATCAAACGAAAAGAGGTCGACTTCCGGAAGATGGTCGCTGAAATGGTTCAGTACACCAAAGACATCACGTCGGAGACGATCCGACAGGCTAGCCGCGACGTAGCCGAGTATGAGCCAATGGTGCCGCTGATTATCCCGACATGGTTGAGGAGTGAACGATTTGCAAGCTGAAAAACGTGTATTTGACAAGTGCGCCTTCATTGGTTGTGAAGAAAAGGCGACAACAACAGGACAAGTCTACGGGCACGAAAAGGGGAGCAGTGGTTCAGACCGGTTAATCATGGTTCGAGCGTGCGATACTCACGCGAAACGCCATGACTTCTTCCCGAATAATCCTGTCTGCAAAGGGGAGTAAGATGAATATGCAACAGCATAGCGCCATCAATCAAGTCATCGAGACTGATTTTGCGATATACAACGGCGACTGCGTGGAGATCACACGCGGTCTGCCCGACGACAGCATCCACTATTCGATCTTCTCGCCGCCGTTCGCTTCCCTTTACACCTACTCCAACAGCGATCGGGATATGGGGAACTGCCGAAGCGACGATGAGTTTTTTGAACACTTCCGCTTTCTGATCCGAGAGCTATACCGTATCACGATTCCAGGTAGATTGGTCAGCTTCCATTGCATGAATCTACCGACCAGTAAAACGCATCACGGATATATCGGTATCCGCGATTTCCGAGGAGAGCTGATCCGGGCATTCGAGGCAGAAGGATGGATCTATCACAGTGAGGTCTGCATCTGGAAGGATCCGGTCGTTGCCCAGCAGCGGACAAAGGCTCTTGGCTTGCTGCATAAGCAAATTGTGAAGGATAGCGCAATGAGTCGGCAGGGTATTCCGGATTTCCTCGTTACTATGAGAAAGCCTGGCGTAAATCCGGAACCGATCAGCGGAGAGTTTGAGGAGTTCGTCGGCGAGGGGCTGGAAGTGAGCCAGGGAGCCTACGACAAGCACGCTGCAGAGGTTCGGGCAGACGGCCGTGAACCATGGCCGTTCGAGATGTGGCGTAGCGTGTTCGTTTGGCAGAAGTATGCATCTCCAGTCTGGATGGACATCAATCCGAATAACACATTGCAATACCGATCCGCGCGCGACGAGAAAGACGAAAAACATATCTGCCCGCTTCAGCTCGACGTGATCGCCAGAGGCGTAGAGCTCTGGAGCAATCCGGGAGATATCGTATTCAGCCCGTTTGCAGGCATCGGCAGTGAGGGTTACCAGGCGATTAAGATGGGTCGGCGTTTCGTCGGAGTGGAACTAAAGGAGAGTTATTATCGAACTGCCGTCAACAACCTGCGGATGTCCGTGGATGAGGCATTCGAAGAATTGCTGGGGTGACATCGATGGAATTGGATATTAGCTTCGGCAAGCACCGAGCCGATACGAACTGGAAGCCGGAATACCTGACGTGGGAAGAGTTCGTCGTCCGCCTGAGAAAGGTGCGCCGAACATCCGAAACGATGGCCCAGTACGACAAGATGAGTTTGCCAGCGCAAGGTAAAGCAAAGGATGGCCCTGCATTCGTTGGTGGGCTCATCCGGGGCGGTCGCCGCAAGAAGGAAAACGTCGACACTCGCAGTTTGATCACGCTAGACGCCGACTACGCAAATGACGACTTCTTCTTCGCAGTGGAGCTTGTGTTGGGTGGACGAGCATACGCCGTCTACTCGACACACAGCCATCGACCACACAAGCAAAAATACCGCCTGATTGCTCCTATAGATCGCGCCGTGAGTCCGGACGAATACACAGCGATAAGTAGAAAGATCGCCGAGCAAATCGGCATGAACTACTTCGACAAGACGACCTTCCAGGCTCAACGCCTAATGTTTCTACCGAGCTGCTCTAAGGACGCGGAGCCGGTGTTGGAGATCTACGAGGGCGATCTGATCAGCGCAGATGAGGTCCTGGCCGAATACGACGATTGGCGGGACGTGATGAGCTGGCCGCGCCATCCGGAAGATAAGCGCACCGCGCAATTGACCGGTAAGAGGGCACAGGATCCTCGGGAGAAACAAGGTATTATCGGTCTATTCTGTCGCTCGTTTACGATCGAGGAAGGCATTGACACGTTTCTGTCTGATGTCTATACCTCGGGCTCAATGCCCAACCGATACACCTATGTTAACGGGACGTCCGCAAATGGCTTGGAGGTATACCCAGATCAAGACTTGGCGTTTTCTCATCAAGACAGCGATCCGGTCGCAGACGGCCGGACTTACAACCTTTTTGATTTAGTCCGGATACATAAATTCGGCCATCTGGATGACAAAGTGAAAGAGCATACGCCTGACGCCAAAAAGCCGAGTCATTTGGCAATGGAGCGCTGGGCAGCTGATCGGCCAGAGGTGAAAAAGCTCAGTGCAGCCGAGCGACAAGCTGAGTTTGCCGATATGGCAGATGAGTTTGACAGCGACGATGAAGAAGACCCGGAGGACGAGGACTGGGAGACGAAACTGGAGCTCCACCACAAAAGCGGAATCCCACTACCCACTGCTGGTAATATCGAGTTGATTCTGGCACACGGTCCATGGCGAAAGGTACTGGCGTATGACGCTTTTGGAAATTCAGAAGTGATCCGGAAGGCACTACCTTGGCGCGGACTTGAGCGACCTGGGAGACTCTATGAACCGTGGCTCGGTGCGGATGACAAACGGCTGCAGCACTGGTTCGCGAAAGTGCATACGATCGGTTCCGCCAAGATGATACAAAATGCTTTCACGGAAGTCATCCATAAAAACACGTTTCACCCGATAAAGGCTTATCTGGAAAGCGCCACATGGGATGGAGTAGAGCGCGCGGAGCGGATCTTCTCCGTCTACCTCGGGGCACTTGATACGCATTACGTGAGACAAGTCACGAGGAAGATGCTGTTGGCTGCCGTCGCCAGGCTGTATCGGCCAGGATGCAAGTTTGACCAAATGCTGGTGCTTGTCGGCCCACAGGGGGCGGGAAAAAGCAGTCTGCTGGCAAAGCTCGGGCGGGAGTGGTTCTCTGATAGCTTACGAACGTTTGAAAACAAGGAGGCAGGCGAACACCTGCAGTCTGGTTGGATCTTTGAGATCGGTGAATTGTCTGCCATGAAGAAAACCGAGGTCGAGGAGGTCAAGGCGTTCTTGTCAAAAACGGAGGACCGCTATCGCGTGGCCTACGATCGGCAAGTGTCGGAATTCCCGCGAAAGTGCGTATTTTTCGGAACAACCAATACGCGTGACTTCTTACGAGACGCCACAGGGAATCGCCGCTTTTGGCCGATAGAAGTTGATCCGGATCAGGCGGAGCTGAGTCACTGGACGCATTTGACCGAGGACGTGGTAAGCCAAATATGGGCTGAGGTTTTGTGCTGGTTCAAGGCGGGGGAAACCTTGGAGCTGGATCAGGAAGCCAGAGTGGAGGCGGAACGGCAGCAAGCAGCCCACATGGAGAGCGATCCGCGAGAAGGACTTATCCAAGAATGGCTTGAAACGCCGATCGAGGACGAGTGGGCGGACGGCCCATCAGATCAGCTTCGGCAGCGCGTTTGTGCGGCCCAGATCTGGACGGAATGCTTAGGGAACAAAAAAGGCTCCATGCGCCCGTGGGAAGGAAAAGAGATTATGGACATCATGCGTCGCATTCCTGGTTGGGGAGAGCGAAATGGCAAAGCGCGAGTTGGCGAGTACGGCGTTCAAAGAGTATTTGAAAGGTTGCCGTAAAGGTTGCCGTAAAGGTTGCCGAGGGGTTGCCGTTGTTGCCGTAAGCGGTTGCCAAGGTTGCCGCGAGGTTGCCGAAACAGTCCGTTTACGGAAACCGAGACAACCTTATAGTATCAAGGCTTTAGCCAACTGGTTGCCATTGTTGCCGTAAAATCCTTAGAAGTAATAAATATATAAATTAACCTATATAGCGCTAATGGAAATATGGGTTAAACGCACATTTACGCAGTACGCGCGATAGAGAGGCAATTCGGCAACCAGATAAAAGGAGGTACAAGATGCGAGAATCCACCTTGGAACGACGCCTGGTTCGGGAAGTGGAAAAGATCGGCGGAAAAGCACCGAAATGGACAAGCACTGGAAATCGCGGTGTGCCAGACCGGATTGTGATTCTGCCCCACGGACAAACAGTGTACGTCGAAATGAAAGCACCCGGCAAACCGTTACGGCCATTACAGGAAAAATGGGCGAGAACGTTACGAGGTCTCGGGCATCATGTTTACAAGATTGATTCGAATGACGACATTGACCGTTTCATAGCCGAGGTGAGAAGAGAGTGAGGTATAAACCGCACCAGTATCAAGAGTATGCAACACAACGGATATTGGGCACGCCGTATATCGCGTTGCTACTGGAGATGGGCCTTGGTAAAACAGTCTCCACGCTGACTGCCATTGACCTACTGTTGAACGACTACTTCGATGCCGGTCGCGTTTTGGTAATTGCACCACTACGTGTGGCTGATGATACCTGGGCACGTGAGGTTGAAAAATGGGACCATCTCCGGCACCTGCGGATTAGCAAAATACTAGGGAGTGTTGACCAGCGCCGGAAAGCCCTAAGGGCAGATGCTGATATCTACGTGATCAACAGGGAAAACGTCGAATGGTTGGTAGGCGAGCTTGGAACCAAATGGGATTTCGATACCGTGGTGATCGATGAGCTATCCAGCTTTAAAAACCCGCAGTCAAAGCGTTTCCGAGCTTTACGCCGAGTTCGACCAATGATCAAACGTGTGATTGGTTTGACCGGCACTCCAGCGCCGAACAGTCTGATGGATCTATGGGCACCTACCTATCTGCTGGACCAAGGAGTGCGCCTTGGCAAGACGATCACCAGCTATCGGGAACGTTATTTTACACCGGGAGCTAAGAGTGGGCACGTTGTCTTTGAGTGGAAACAGAAGAAAGAGGCCGAGCAGCGGATCTACGAAGCCATTGCCGATATCGCGGTGAGCATGAAAGCTGAGGATTGGCTGGAGCTGCCAGAGCGGATTGATCGGGTTGTTCCGGTCAAGATGTCAGATAAAGCCCAAGAGCTATACACGAAACTGGAACGTGACCTATTGCTGCCCTACCAGGACGCTGATGTTGTCGCAAGCACCGCCGCCGTCCTGTCGAACAAGCTTCTGCAGATGGCATCTGGGGCTGTATACGACGAGGATAAGGGCGTCAAACTCATCCACGATGCCAAACTGGACGCTTTGGAGGACATCATTGAGGGGGCAAACGGCAAACCTGTCATGGTGTTCTACAATTTCAAGCATAGTCTTTCACGTATTCAGGAGCGATTCCCGCAAGCCCAGATATTGCGAAAAGGCAAAGAGGGGAACCAAGACATTGCCGATTGGAATGCAGATAAAATACCGCTTCTCCTTCTGCATCCAAAGAGCGCAGGCCACGGGCTCAATCTCCAAGAATCGAGCTGCCAGACAGTTGTGTGGTATGACCAGATCTGGAGCCTAGAGGAAGACGAGCAGTCGAATGCGAGGGTGCATCGACAAGGGCAGCGGAACCGAGTGGTTGTCCTTCGTCTGGTGGCAGAGGGAACGATGGACGAAGAGGCGGTGGAAGCGCTGGAGCGGAAATCAGCTGGACAAGAGGAACTGAAACAGGCGTTAAAAGCGAGGATTGAAAAGGCTAAAGGAGGGGTGAGTCGATGAAACAGAACCAATCTGCACTTAGTCCGCAATTGCTTGAGGAGGTTACACGGATAGCCATTCAGGCTGCGATGGACCACATGGAAAAAGAAAAGCAGAAACAGCGAAAAGAAAAACGGGACTGGCGTTTGCGGAACACGAAACTATTACTTAAAAACTTTCGGTCATTTTTAGCACACAGCGCAGAAGTGAAAGATGAATTAACCGCATTACAGAGAGCCGAAGTGATCGAAGATATATACACAGAAGAATTTGCAGTTGAATCGATTAAACGAAGCAAGCAACGAACACTGGTGATGGTGCAGTTTATGCAGCGCATGCTGAAAGTGTATAAGGAGATGTGCGAGACATCGGAACAACCAGAAGATAATCGGCGATATCAAGTTATAAGTTCATTGTACATTTCCGATGAAAAATTAACGGCAGAAAAATTGGCTGAATTTCACAAAATCGAGCCAAGAACGGTGTACAATGACGTCAACAGCGCCTGCAAAACCTTGTCAGTATTGATTTTTGGTGTCGATGGGATTCAATTGGAGTAATGCAATTTCGTTTCAAAAACATTGCATTTTTCTTTCATTCGATCCGTGTTAGTATGATAGCGTGGAAAACTGAATAAATTGACGTGGACAAGCCATCCGATTATTGGGTGGCTTTTCGCATGGTCATAAAGGACAGGGATAAATTTGCGAGACTACAGCTTCGGCCACTCGCTCCCTGTCCTTTATCTCTCATATTCGATACGCCAATCCTCCCTCAAGTGTGCAGACGATAAACCGACAAGCAGGGGCAATTGCTTGCACGTTGCACCCCTCCTTTAGACCGTGACCACAGCGGTTTAAGGATTGGATCGTGGGCGCTGCCGGCTGCGTCAATAAAGCCGGCATTTCATTGGGATGTTACCCATTGGGTTACAAATAAATTCATGAGGTGGTTGGAATGTCAGTAAGAGCAAAGTTCAAGTGTCACAGTAACAATAATGGCATTGTCACATTACACCCGGTTTATGCCGGAAGCGATGAGAACAAAACGTTTTGGGAAGCAACACCAGCAGGCACGATTGCGTTGACCATCACCAACCAGCAAGCGAAAGAACAATTCATAGTGGGCCAAGAGTATTACGTTGATTTCACTCCTGCCGAGTAATAGCGGAAACAATGGCTAGGCACGCAGAGATTTATAACACAATAGAGTGGGAACGGGCTCGTAAGTTTGTTATCGCCAGAGCAAACGGGTTATGTGAACACTGCCTGAAGAAAAAAAGGATTAAACCAGGTAAGGAAGTCGACCACATCATCGAGCTGACGGACGAGAACAAGCATGATTGGAACATTGCCTACAATCCTGACAATCTGCAGCTGCTTTGCAGTGACTGCCACAACGATAAGCATGATCGATCAATCGGCTTACAGAAGTTTTTACTCCCCCCGGGGTAAAAATTGTAGAGGCTGATTTATATACCGGCAGGGGGAGTTTCTTTTTTACTCGCGGGCTTCGCGCGTAACCCCCTCCCCCTGAATCACGAGAGGACGTGAGAAAAATGCCAAACTCGGCGGATGTCTCGAGAGAAGATCGGATAAAAAAGGAATTCGCCAGACTTCGGCGGCTCCTCAAAAATGTCCCAAAAGATAAATTGTCTGCCGCCACTGGTATCATCCAACGGGCGGCATTTATGGCGATCACCCTTGAGGACCTGGAAGCAGACATAAACGAAAACGGGACGGTCGAATCCTTCATGCAAGGCGACTATGAATACGACAGACAACGACCAGCGGCTCAGCTGTACAACACGACCGTTAAGAACTACACGGCGACATGTAAACAGCTGACTGACTTGATCCCCGCGGGCGGTGCACCCCCATCGAAAGAGAAGGATGCATTTGAACAAATCCTAGGCCGTGGTAAAGGTGGCTGATACTCCGCAGTACATAAAAACATGGCACGATTACGTTGATAAAGAGCCGGACAAGCACGGCAAGGATATTAAACTGCTGAAGAAGCTGGTTGAGAAGCTACTCAAAAGTAAAACCGTCCGGTACGATCCGACCGACGTCGACGCATTCGTTGCATTTTGTAGGCTGGTCAGACATCGAGAAGGTCGCTGGGCGGGTCAACCTTTTGAGTTGAGTATGGAACAGCAGTATATCGCCGCTTGTATTTTCGGCTTTAAGATGTTCGACGCAGAGCTGAAAATGGAAGTCCGGTACTTTCGTGAAATGGTTCTGTTCGTGGCGAGGAAGTGGGGAAAGTCCACCTTTATTTCGGCCGTATCCGATTTCCTCCTGATGGCTGATGGAGAACCGGCCGCCCAGGTCTGGTGCTTAGCTACGCAAAAAGTTCAGGCTGCCATCGTGTACGAGAATGCCAAAGCATTTTTGCTCTCCAGTGACGTGCTCACGCCGCCAAGCAATCCCAAGAAACATTGGCGGACTAAGAGGGATAAAGATAACTCTGAGATGATGCTGTTCCCAGCTACCGGAAGCTACATGAAGGCAGGGAGTAAGAACAGTCAGTCCCAGGATGGTCTGAATCCGCACGGCGTTGTGATCGATGAACTTCACGCCATCAAGGATCGTAACACCTACGACGTATTTTCATCAGCCATGGGTGCGCGGACACAACCACTAATCGTTATCATCTCGACGTTTGGTTTTGTACGTGAAGGGATCTTTGACAGCGTATTGGAACGCTGTAAAAAGGTGTTGGCGGGTAAAAGCAAGGAGCGCCTTTTCCCGATGATCTTTAGGATTGACGATGACGATAATCCGGAAGATCGCTCGTGTTGGATCAAAGCTAACCCGGGACTTGGAAGCCACCCGACGATGAGTTATCTGGAAGGCGAGTATCAGAAGGCATTAGAGGACCCAGCACAGATGCCATCGTTTCTTGCAAAACACCTTAATCGCGCCAGCGGGTTAAGCGTTGTGTACTTCGATCTGTCGATTGTGGATCGTTGCGCTATTCAGATGTCAGAGAATATGATTCGCGGTAAATACGCTGTAGGCGGCGTAGACATGGCGGAAACAACCGACCTTTGTTGTGCGACAGCGATCGTTCCGTTCGACGGAAAATTACACTTGTTTCAGAAATACTTCATTGCCAGGCAGCGGATCGAGCAGAACAGCAAAGCTGATAAGATGGCCTATGAAAGTTTCTGCGCCACTACTGCGACTGACCCATTGAATAAAGAGTTACTTCATATTTGCGAAGGCAGCATGGTAAAGAAATCAGATGTAACTGCTTGGTACACCGAGCTCTCCGAGAACTACGACGTCACGTTTTGGAAAATTGGGTATGATCGATGGGGCGCTACGGACTGGGTGGATGAGATGGAAATGAGCGGATTTCCAAAAGAGGACTCAGACGGCCGCGGTGTCACTTTTCCTGTTGCGATGGGCGCGAAATCACTGAGCGGACCGATGAAGGAAACCAAGTCGCTGTTTGAGGACGCGGTTATCCAATTCAGCAAACATAACGGTCTTTTCCGCTGGTGTACGACGAACACCGCTGCACGAGTGGATGTAAACAGCAATATTCAACCGGATAAAGCGAAGAGCCGGGCACGTATCGATGGGTACGTGTCTTTTCTCATTGCGTACATCGCCTATCAAAAAGTACGCGATATGTTCAGCGAATATCAACCATAGGGAGGTGAGAAGTTGAGTGTTTGGAAAAGAATCAGCAATGTTTTTCGCGGCGAAAGTGAGTCCGTAACGGTCTCGAAAATCATTGATCTACTCAACAGAGGAGCGCCTTTGATCAGCTTCGGGAGAGAACTGTACAACATTCCCGAAGTCCGAACGGCGATTAACTTTATCGCCGAGAAAGTTGGTAGTGTCCCTTTCTACCATGCAAGGGCGGATACCGAAGGAAACGCGGAGCTGATCAATGATCGCGTTCAGTATGTACTCAGTGTGCGGACCAATCCATACCAATCGCCGCAAGTATTTTGGACATACGTAGTCACTCGACTACTCCTAAGTAATAACGTGTTCATCATGCCCGATTGGGATGAAACAGGACGGCTTCGTGCTCTATACGCCCTGCCCTTTACGCAGTTCCAATTTGCACAGAGCAAAGACGGGCAGTTAACAATTAAATTCCCGTACGCGGCAAACTACGAATTTTTTTATGACGACATCATCCATCTGCAACGGTTTCCGACACAGGTCGGCGGCGTGCAGAAGCAAGCCACTGCCGGATATGTACAGATCGTTAACACGCTGCAGGATCAGGCGGTAAAGGATAGTGTGAACAGCCAGCGCATCGCGGCGTTATTGCAAGTAAAAACGCAGCTCAAAGGCAGCGACATGAAGAAGAAGCTGGATGAATTCAAAGAGTTGTTCCTGACATCAGAGAACACGACCGGCTTCGGTATGATTGGCGCGGAGTACGATGTCCACAACTTGGATATGAAAGTGAACCCGCTAAACAAAGATGTACTGGAGGCGATTGTCAGTTACCTGTACATCTACTTCGGGGCCTCCAAAGAGATCATTACAAACACGGCGAACGAGCTCCAGTATGAGCAATTCATCGATAACACGATCAAGCCGATTGTCTACCAGATCGAAGAAGAGCTGACTTACAAACTGTTTTCCGATACCGAGGTCTATCACAACAACAAGATTCTCGCCGAGATGATTGACTTGGAGATCAGCACGCTTTCCGCCAAAACTACCTTCTTCAAGGAAATGCTGTTCGGCGGTGTCATGAACCGCAACGAAATCCGGAAGCGCATCGGTATGCCAAAAGGTCCACAGGATCTGGACGCATTCATGGAAAGCAAAAACTTTCAGACACTACCGGCTGGAAATTACACGGTGAAGGGAGGTGAGACGGATGAAGACGGAAAATAAAAAATCACCGCTAGCGTCTCAGGCTAAGCGGAGGATGAATTTTGATGACGGTAAGGCAAGACTTCGAGCTATAACTGAAGAGGTAGACGGGCAGACCGTTCGCAGATTGCGCGGCTACGCGATACTGTTCGGCGTGTTTGGAAAACCGTATCGCGGCAGTGATTGGGTAGAGAAGATCGAAAAATCGGCTCTCGAAGGCGTTGATCTATCAAAGATTGTTTTACTTTGGGATCACAATACATCTTGGGTGCTCGGTCGGAGTGGTAAAAACGTAAAACTCTCTATCGATGATACCGGACTCTTTGTTGAAGCTACGTTAGGTAATACTTGGGTGGATGACTATGTCTTTGATCGCGTGCAACGTGACATCGTAGACGGTATGTCGTTCTACTTCGATAGTAAGGCCATCATCGCAAGCGACTGGCAAACTAAAATCGACGTGGTCGTGAAAATCAACGAGATTTACGAGGTAAGTCTATTGGCGTTCCCAGCCTACGAAGAGACAGTTATGATTGCCGAGACGATAGAGGAAGATACCTCCAACCCTCCCGCAGATCCGCCAGCGGATCCTGCGGTGGAAGAAGACGAGGCGTTGAAAGAAGCATTGAAAAATATTATTGATCAACTGTAAGGGGGATAACCATCCATGAAACTTAGCCAAAAAGAAGTGGCTGAACTGAAACGCGAAAAAACTGATTTGGAACAGAAACGGCTTGCCTTAAAAGAGAAAGTGAAAAATCTCAGAGGTGCTTCGACTGAGGAGCTTAATGCAACAGCAGAACAGCTGCGTAGCATGGCTGAACGCATCGATGAAATCAACGAGAAGCTAGTCGACGCACCAGAACCGAATCAAAGAACAGTACTGCCAAATTTGAAGACAAACGACATTACGGAAGAAAACTATCGCAGCTCTGCAAAATACCGGGACGCATTCTACCGTAGTTACTTGAATAACCGCGTAGCAGAAGACGATGCCGACATTATGTCCTTCGGTAAACGGGCCATCACTGACGTGAATGGAGGGAGTGTGACGAGCGGCGGGGAGTTCTTGGTACCGCAGACGACTATTGATAAGGTGTATTCGGTCATTCAGCAGTACGGTCGTCTGTACACCGCAATCACCAAATTCGGCTTTACTGGTGACGTTACACTTCCTATTGGTACGACCGGAGCCCCAACAGCCAACGCTGACGGTACAGTGACTCTCAATTTCTCGTTTACTGAGGTCAAGGTTTCACAGCAGGCGGTTGTTGCCACGATCACCACTAAAAACCTGCTGCTGCGCAACAGCATCCCGGCTTTTGAACAGTATCTGGCTGGAGAAATCGGTAAGTATATTGGAATTTTGTTAGAGAACAGCGTGCTTAATGGCGATGGTGCGACAACATCATTCACGGGTATCGTTCCAGCGATGAAGGTAGCCCCATCAGAAGCAAAGACGTACTCAATCATGGATTGGGAGCAAATTGCGGAAATCTTGGCTGAAGTGGAAAGCCCGTACGGTGATCAGGGAACGTGGGTGATGAAGCGCGGGACGTTCTTTCGTAAGTTTTTTGCTCTCACGGATGCAGCTGGTAAGCCTTTAGTAACGATCGCTCCGGTGCAGGGTGGACCAGGAACGTCCAACTATCTCATCGCAGGTATGCCAGTCATTTTCACCTCGCAAATGCCGGATACTGATTCCGTATTGTACGGTGATCTCTCCACGTACATCGTCAATGAATCAGAGTCGTTCGTAATCGAATCGAACTCTTCCGAAAAATTCAGTTCGGATGAAACGGTATGGCGCGGCAAAGTGTACTCCGGAGGTAAACCGTTGTTTGCCAAGGATACATTCACATACTGGTCCTATTCCGCGACTTAATGAGGAGGTAGCCCATGCGTAAAACAACAAAACGTAATGCAGTTCAAGCTGGACCGGTCGCTGATACCCAAGCGACGAGCAGTAATGGTAACACTGTCGTGTTTTGGAGAGCTACCAGGCCACTGACCGTTGAGGAACACGAAGCTTTATCTGAAAAATTGAGACGCGAGGAAGAACAAACGGGGCTGACGATTACGTTGGTCCCGTTTAGCGTTGAGGTTATTGTGGCAGCTACCGCTAATCCTGATGCTGATCCTGATCCTGATCCTGATCCTGATCCTGTTGCTGATCCTAATCCTGCCACTGATTCAGCTTCCATTACTGGCACCGGGGAGTAGCGAAATAAGGGGATAGAACGATGGCTGCACCTACAATTGACGAGGTGAAAGAGTACCTTCGCATTGATCATACGGATGACGATTTGACGCTTAACTTGTTGATCGAAGCTGCAAAAGAGAGCCTAGTGAAATCCGGAGTGGAGTTCACCGAGGGGGCATTATACAAGCTTGCGGTCATCCTCCACGTTGCGATGCACTATGAAAATCGTAATCCGGATACAAAGTTAGAAGGATATAACGATGTGTTGAATCACATCATACCCAAACTGAAAGAGGGCTTTTAGAATGGACGCGGGTAAAATGAAAGACCGAATTACCATCCAGACTAAAGATCCATCAGGCGCATGGGTAGATTTGGCGAGGGTGTGGTCAGAGATCCGCCCTCTCTTTGCTAAAGAGGTTATTGAACGGGGAGACGCTCAGCAAAATGCCACGCACCTGATGGTTATACGTGTACGATCTGACTTAAAGTCGACGGCACGAGTAATATTCAGAGGGCGCATTTACGACGTCCAATCAATTTTGCCACACTTTCGGTACCGCGACCGATTGGAGCTAACCTGCGAGGAACTGCATGAGATGCTCGATACGGTTTCCGTTTCCAGAAGTGAAAAGGTAAAAGGAGCTCGAAACGTAGTCATGTCTGTACCGACCGCAGCTAGAGATGTACTATGCTGCATTATCGATGTTCAGCACAGCCATAATCAAACGGGTAACGATCCGGTTAAGTGGGATAAGCAAGCCAAGATTGATTTCGATCTAGGTGAAGATGTGCGAGAAGGAGACACGATCACCTTAAATGAATATGGTGATTTTTTCATTGTGGAAGCGAAGCCAACAAAGCATTTTCTTTCTGTAGTTGCTTTTCAGGAGAAACGGGGTGCTGAGTAGTGGAGTTCTCTGATCTACAAAGACGTTTAAAAAGATTAACCGATCACGAGTTGACCAAGATCGAGGATAAGATCATGAAGAGGCTTGGAACACTGTTCCTGAAAATGGTGCGAGACCAACTGAAAAAGCTCGGCTTTGTTGACTCAAAAGCAACCTTAAATTCCTTCATGAAAGGGAAAAGGGGCAACGTTTGGAAGCTTGATAAAGATCGAGATTCTTTCACAATAGAAGTAGGTTCTATGTTTCATGTCGCTCGTTTCCTTGACGATGGATATACCATTAGTGAACCTCATTTTGTCCCTGGCTACTTTCAAGACGGAAAGTTCATATATGAGAGCTACGGAAAAGCAATTGGAGTTAAGAGGGGAGTCTGGATGAAGCCACGATCCTTTATTGGAAAACACTACATCGATATGACCCTCGAAGGATTTCAAGGTGGAATGGTCAGCTTGATTGACAGCCTCTTTCAAAAAGAATTAGACAGGATGGGGTTATAGTGGAGCGTGACTTATCGGCTATTGTAGATATGGTAAACGAAGCCTTCCCATCACTGGAAATCATCACAGATTTAGAGGAATGGCTGACTGGTAACTTTAAACCACCATGTGCTTTTATCCAGACTCAAGCGGTAACGGAAAAAGGTAATACGCTCACAAGCTATAAAGTGATTTCCGATGCAGGTATCGTGCTTCACTTTCAAAAAGAGAAGGCTGTTTATCTGCCGATCTCAACCGAACCGTTACGAAATATACTGCGGCGCGAGAAATACAGCTATAAAGGTTTGACGGACGGCCTGTTTATCGATATTGATAGCGATGCCCTTGACATTAATACCGAGAAAAAAGATCGGGCAGAAATCACTTTTCGCTTTGAATACCGCTTAGCTATTCCAAAACCTGACGTGTCTAAAATTAACGACTTCGAAATCGAGGTGGATGAGTAATGGAACACAATGAGCAAACGTCTGCTGAAACAAAGCGGAAGCAACCACCAGAGCTCAAACGAACAAAACAAGAGTGGATAGAGAGCGCATTATATCTTGAAGCAGAACGGTTCGAGATCGCAGGCGCTCTTTTTGATGTGAAACCGGAAGAAATGATTTCCGAGAGTAATGTCAAATCGCGACTCAAGAAATTTAAAGGCGGTGATAAATAATGACGATTCAACGTGATAGGCCCGGGACAAACGTAGATATACTTGGTCAAGCAAAAGCGAGAGTGCTTCCTAAAACGGGTGTTACTCTTGTCCCTTACCTTGCGGAGTGGGGGGCTGCGGACACGATGGTGAAGATGGCCGGCTATGATGAGCGGATCAATGAAACTTTTGGGTTAGTTGACGAAATTGAGTTGGCTGCCGAAGGCGGTGCAACGATCATCGGCTACCGAATCACGAGCGGAAATGGCGTTGCTGCCTCCTTTACTTTTACTGATGCAGGGAAGCTTACCGCTTTGTATCCGGGTACAAAAGGCAATGAAATTAAGGTTTCGGTTGCGCCGTCCTCAGCGGAACCAGGCAAGAAAGAACTAACAGTGAAAGGTCCAATCAAGACCGAGAAGTTCTCGTTCGCCGATAAGGATGAATTGGTAACCAAGACGCAGCTATCGCTGTTTGTTCGCTATGAAAAAAGTGGCGCTACAGAGATCGTGGACACTTCCGAATCCGCGCTGACTGGAGGCGTGACCGGAACACCTGCGGCACTCGCCAGCGCAGATTTTACCAAGTTATTTAGCGCGATCGGCGGAGCTGATTTCGATACCCTTTACTTGCCAAGTGATGATGCTGCTATTCAGGCTTCAGCAAAGCAATTTATGGCCGATCGTCGGAAACTCAACAAGAAACTCAGCACTCTTGTGATTGGCGGAGATGCCAACGACGACATCAACATGACGAAGCACAATGAACGATCTGTCGCGATGAATGCACGTTATGTGATTAACAACTCGATCGCGGGCGAGCACAACAACGGTAAGGAATACAATAGTGTGCAATGGGCTGCATGGGTAGCCGGTATCGCAGCGGCAACACCAGGACATATCTCTCTTACTGCCCAAGTGGTGCCACTTAAAAAGGCCAAAAAGGATTGGACTCATACCGAAATCCTTACCGGGCTCAGCTCTGGCACTTTAATGGCGACTCGCGACGGTGACGTTTATATCATTGAATCTGCTGTGAACACGCTGTCTGTCGTTGGGACCAACGAACGTGAAGGGTACGGCAAAATCCGTGTCAGCATGACACTGGATCAAATCGTTAATGACCTGCTTGCTGCTGGTAAACGGTTTAAAGGAAAACTCAGCAATAACGACATCGGCGGAGCCGTTTTCATCGGTTACGGCGGAACGTACCTCTTAGTTCGGGAAACACAAGGCGCGATCGCTCCTGGCTGGATCTTCAATGATAAGAAAAACGGTGTCGAAGACAGACGCGGCTTCTATTTGAAAGCAACCGTGTTAGACGCTATTGAGTACTTCGACGTTGAATGGGAGGAAGGTGCATAAGCATGGCAGCTCGTGACATCAAATTAAAAAACAACCGGATTTATGACGAAAACGGCGATGAATTCTTAGCCGTTCAAGACGCATCGTTCAAGTCGAAATTTACTTACCAGGATGTGCACCGCTTAGGCAAGGGGCGGACTCAGAGCATCGATGAGGCACATGTGGAAGTAGAGATTACTGTTTCTGCCGTAAATGCGGATTTGAAGTATTACGTAGTGGAGCAGCTGCATAAAGGAAAAACACCGATCATTCCGATGTTAATCGGTGAGCAGGTCGATAAAGAAGCAGGCAACAAAGAACGGGTTAAAATAACGAACATCAGTTTAAACCCGGACGAAATTAACCTGTGGCAGGCAAAAGCAGATGGGAATGATATTGCAACTTTTGTGTTGAAAGGCATGACAGCAGACGAGCCTGTGTTCTTGGATAAGCTGCCAACTTACGAGGAGTAGGAGGATTTTAAATCATGGGCAAATTAGAAAGATGGCTAGCGAAAGCGAAAGAAGAAGTCAAAATGCCAGAGATCGATGTACCGGTTGGCAGTGAAGTATGGAAGGTTCGACAACTTACGTTGACTGAAATGCGCAGTTGTACGCGCATCGCAGAAAAGGGCGAGGAGTTCGATGGATTCCGTTACAGTGATGCACGGTTAGTCAAAGCAACGGAACATGATTTTGATTGGAATAATGAACAATTAAAAACCGCCTACGGCGTAGGAACCAAATACGAACTTCCTGCCAAAATGTTCGATAAACAACCAGAGGTGTATCGAGAACTCCAGGCAGCGGTTCGTAAAATGAATGACGACGTCTCCGAACAGAAAGTGATCGATGACCTAAAAAACTCATCCGAACCGACGGAGAAGCAAGTCACCTCTGTCGAGCATTCCTTGAGCGAAGAGGAAAACCAAGCGATCTCTTAGAGTATGAAGTGGATCCGTACATGCAAAAATTATTCATAATCGCATGTCAGGCGATCGAAGCTGAGGATCTGGAGAAGGCTGCAAAATAACCTTCTCCCTTCTCCCGAGCGAGTGACGGCTGGGGAGAAGAATTACCTTCTAATTTATGGTAATATACCAATGGGAGGGGGAATTATATGAAAATAATCAAAATTTCACTGTTCTTCTTTGTTTTTATGATACTTATCAGTGTTTCTTGGTTTTTATTCTTCCAAAAAGATGGGTATAACGGATTAGCAGTTTCGAAGAATTTAGAGGTTCCGAAATATGAAGCTTATAACGAATTAAGTGAACCATTTCAGATTTCTGGAAAAGTAATCAGTGTGAGAGTTGCGGATCTTCATCTTTCGTCTGATCAGATCACAGAAGAAAGTGCAAAGCGCGTTGCTGCTGACTACTTAGAAAAAGTTCAATCACACTCTGATTTCGTTAAACTAAATGTAAGCAATCAAAAGGGCGAAGATAGTTACATTGTGATAAAAGTAAATACAGATAAGGCAAGATATCTATTAAGCACTGATGATCTTGAGCTTTTTAGTGCAGATCAATTAGACGGAAGTAAAGGATTTCCTCAGTTTGGGTTTAAAAAGAAAATGTAGGCACCTACTAAGGTGCTTTTTATTTTGGCCTGGAGGTGAGAAGTGTGGCAAAGGTTACCGCAATACTTGAAGCAAAGGATAGGATTACACCAGAACTAGTAAAAGTTCAACGTGGACTAAATGATACAGTTAGATCGATCGGCGGTATTGATCGGAACATGAATCGGTCAAGTCGTTCATTCTCCGGTGATTCCAATCGAATGCAGCGTGAAATAAAAGAATTACGTTCCGAAATTAATCGTTTGGGAAGCATGAACGAGAAAGCACGGGTGTCTGTAGATGATCAGGCGTCACCTGAGATTGCAAATATCAGGGAGCAATTACTTGGGCTTGGAACCATAGCGGCTGGCATCACAATTGGCGCTAATTTTAGCGATCTAATGACAGAGAATGAGGCTGCGCTTCGGGCAAGAATGAAGTATGCGGCTAAAGGAAAGACAGCGGCAGACTTGGCATCGTTTGATAAAGAATCCCAAAATCTCATCGCGAACAATCCTTACCTTACACGTTCAGAGGCAATGTCTACCCTCGCGCAAAGTGATAAGCTGAATGGAAAAAATGCGGCGTCTTATGCAGAAACTGCAGTTAAGTTAAATGTAACAACTGATTATGCACCGGATGAGAACCTAAAAATGATGACTACCCTGCGCCAAAGTTTTGGTGTTGATGATGCAAAACGCTTAGGTGACTCAATCCAGTATATGTCCAACAACATGAAAGATTTAAAAGGCGAGTTTGTAGACTCTATGATTGAGTACAGTACACAAACCAGCAAATTTTTAGATACCCCAGAGAAAATGGCTGCTCTTGTTGGTGAAATGGGCAAGATGGAAGTATGGTCCCAAGATAAAGCTTTCGATGCTTTGAAAGAGACTACTATTAAGCTCACTAATACAGGTGATTTAACAAACGTATTAAAAACTGGGTATGAGACTCAAGGTATGAGCTCCGAAGATGCTCAGGCCAAAGCAGATAAGGAAGCACTAATGATTAACCAACTACTGGCAAGCAACGATAAAACAGAGAACCAAAAAGCTATGGGTCGTTTAATGCTGGATGTTGTAGCTATCAAAGATAAAAACGTCCAACAACAAGTTCTCAACGAGCTAGGAGCAGGAGCAGGAGAAGATATCGGACGGCAATTTGCCCCGTTATTGGAGTTGGCCGGAAGACTTTCCACAGGTGATATCAAGCCTCAAATCGGTAACGAAGTAGACAAATCCTATAAATTAGCGACAGAAAACAACCCATTGTTTGAGTATCAAAAAGCCCAAGCGTTATCCCAACAATCGGCAATGGACTTAGCTACGACTCTATCGAAAGACGTCACTCCAGCGTTTAAATGGGCTGCTGATGGAGCAAAAGCACTAGCAGATAAATTTAACGCAATGCCTGATGTAGCTCGTTGGGGAGTTGAGCTTACCGCTCTGGCTTTAGGTGGCATTGTTTTAGGTACTGCTGCTGCTGCTCACATAAAAGCGGCCGCTGCCCTCTTATCGGCTGCTAAAGCAATAGGCGGTGGCCCTAGTTTAGGTGGCGGCGGCGGCGGCGGCGTGGGCGGAGGTGGAGGCAAAGGAGGATCGAAGAGAAAGTGGTATAACCCACGTACTTGGAGAAGCGATATCGATGTAGACAAAAATTCTCCAGAGTACCTTCTCGGAAAAGAGAAGGACCGTTTAGACAAAAAGGTCTTGCAACAAGAAAAACGGGGTGGACCAATTCCTAGAAAACCTGCTAATCCAGATGTCGAACTGATGAAACCGGATTATTCTCGATCCGGGCTAGGTACAGGAACCAATTGGAAACAAGATGAGGCTTATCGGGGTTACCAATACGATCGTTGGGCTAATAAAGGTTCAACTACCGTTAGTAGTACAACTACTTCGTCTGCTTCAAAACTCGGTTTCCTCGACGATATGAAAAACGTTTCAAAAGCAATGCCTAGCTCTGGAATCATGAGTAGCATAAAAAACATCGGCGGTGGCCTTCTTAAGAAGTTACCTTATATCGGAACTGCCATTGGCGCCGCTGAAATAGCTACTTCCGACAATAAAGTAGAGACTGCAGCAAAAGTCGGAACGGAAGCTCTTGGAGGATGGGCTGGTGCAGCAGCTGGGGCGGCGACAGGTGCTTTAGTGGGTTCAGTCGTGCCCGTTATTGGCACTGCAATCGGAGGGGCAGTTGGCACAGTAATCGGTGGTATAGGCGGTGCCTGGGGCGCGGGATCGCTATTTGATTCGGTGAAAGAATGGTGGAATGAACCAAAGCCTACTCCGCCACCGCCTGCGCCGGAACCTGCACCAGTCAGCAGAATTGTACGGCCAATTGAGGCTCCGCCTAAACCTGACCCTGAACCCAAGCCTGTAACGATAAACATGATGGAACGCCCCATGGTGGGACCACCTAGGCCTGAACGGCTTGAGCCTGCTACTTCGCCAATAAGTAGATTTCAAGGACCTGTTGTCGTACCACCTAAACCGATTCCTGTGGTACCTGCCGTTCAGAAACAAGAAAAACCAAAACTAGTATCACTCACCATCCCATCCATGCCAATCGCGTTACACGCTGATGGGGTGCTGCAGGATGTCAAAGGAATGATTAGGCTGCTAGGCGATCCATCCGTTAGCAACGAGATCAAGCGGATTATTGAGAAAGCTTTGATTGATGCGCTGGAAACGGCTGGAGGTCCAGCAACAGTAGGGGGTGGGGCTCGGTGATACGTATTCAAGGTAAGTACCGTCTTACTTTTCCAATAACGCCAGGGAAAATCAGCGTAAAAGGGTTTGGAAACGATACCGAAACCATAACATCGATCACGTTGCTATCGAAAAATCGTGCAACAGCAAGGCGTGCAAAGGCAATCTCATTTGAGTTCACACTTCCCGGTAATCTCGAAGATCCACTTATTGAGGTAGAAGGGTACCAAGGCCCGCGAGCATGGCTCAACGGCCTTGATTTATTATCGGGTAGTGAAGTGTTGCTTACAGTCGATGAACTTGATCTCGCTTGGAACGTTCTAATTGGGCCATGCGATGGTGAATTTACTGGACTAAACATTGATTTTAGGGGAAACATTGAATTCCCTATCTTTGTTAAAGAGGATTTCATAACGTGGAGCAACAATACTCAGTTGCTGAAACCTCCACAGCTTAATGCGAAGCAACGAAATGCCCGGGCAAACACCTCAGGGAAAACAGCTAAGAAACAACAGACGATCGTTCCATCTATATTGCAAGCAAGTCAGCGGCAACGTATCGACGATAAGATCACAGCCTTCCGCGCAGATCGTAACCAGTGATAAGGGGGCCGAAGGATGAAGGTTATTTACGGTAAAGATGCGACCCGAATTGATCTAACCAATGGGGGCAACGACATATCGTGGGCATCTTCGCGCGGCCAGATCGCGCAAAGTTGTAACTTCAAAATTAGAGAATCCCCGGCGCTTGCGTCTGCGGGCTATTTCATGCTGTTTGCAGGAGACGTGCCCAAGGAAAGTGAGGAGTTTTTTCACGGACCTATCGTGAATTACCAAAAGGACGATAAAACAGGTGATCTAACGGGTACAGCTTACGAGCTCAGTTGGTATCTGCAGAGAAATGACACAGGGCCAATTAAACTGAACGGGGATGCAGGAAAAGAACTTGAAAGAATTATTAAAGCGGCTGGCATCAAGTTTTCTTGTCCTGCGTTTGGGTTTACCATCAATGAGCGGCTACCAGCACAGTCATTCAATGCACTGTATTCGTCTTTGACTGAGAAGGCACTAGATAAAACGGGCATCCGTTATTTTGTTCAGCATCAACGCGATTCCCTAACCGTTCTTCCAGAGGGAAACAACTCAGTTGTCCCTATGTTTCGCCCTTCACTAATAGAGAACAGTTCCACTGGTGAGAGCATCGAGGAAGTATACACCATGATCACTGTTCAGAAATACAAGGATGAGCAGGTGGTGTTTAGTGTCTCGAAAGAGAATGCTGCCCTTTCCAAGCAGATCGGAAGAATGCAAAAAATCATTGATGCAGGTGAAGATAATAATGTCTCCTCACTGGCGGATCGCCAGCTAACCCAGCTATCTAGGATCCCAACAACTAGATCAATCACCGTGCATCACGATGATACATCTGCCGCAAAATTACGAGCAGGCTGGCTTATCAAGATTTTAGAAAAGGACAACAAGACAATAACAGATTGGATTGTGTCATCATGTAACGCCAGATGGAAGGCAAAGCAATACTCCATGGATCTCCAGTTAGAAAGGAGGAAGTAACGTGCATGCCGCTCTCCAAAGAATCTACCAGAAGTCAAAAGAGGGAGTAGTAAACACACAGGTGGAGTTCGGCACACTACAAAGCGTCACACCTTTAATTGTGAAGCTTGATACTGATCCGACTCCTTTCGAACAGGAGGAATTGGTCCTGTTTAAAGATGAGATTTTCAAGCCGGAGGACGTTGGAGCCAGATTAGCGCTAATGGCGTGCTCCAACGGTAAATACCTGGTGTTAGGTGAGGTGAAGTAAAAGTGTTTCCAGAATTGCAAGGGAATGAAGAATTGCTGGCACCAGTTCCTAGCGATCAGATGCCTTGGACGTATAAATTCGATTGGCAAACAAAGCAGTTGCTCCAAGGATTGGATGGTAGATATCTGAAAACAGAAACCTACGATGAATATCTTCAGGAAACCGCACGGAAAATCATTAATACAAAGCGATTCCAATATGGCATCTACTCTGACAGAGTAGGTGTTGATTTTTTATCTGACACTGGCAAGATGCGTCCGGCTATTTCCCTTCCGGCCATAAAGCTTGATGTGCAAGACGCACTGGAAGCTCACGATGAAATAGAGCATGCCGAGGTTTCTAATGTTCGTTTTGAAAAAGACAGAGTAGTTTTCTCTATCAAAATTGACGGAGTAAGAGGGCCTACTCAAACGGAGGTGGAAGTATGGCAACGATAAGGCCACCAAAACCTGAAATGCCACTGCTACGTGAAACAGCTGATGAGATTTATCAGCGTATCGTCAACCGCGCGATTGCTTATGCCCAGTCAAAGGGAGAAACACCGCCGCCAACTGCAGAAGGAGAACTATTCTATGACATGTGGTACCCACTCGCACAAGAGTGGGAAGATCAACAGCAAATCCAAGAATACGAGTTCCTCCAAGCATTTCCGATTTGGGCTGATGGGGAATTTTTGGAGGCACATGGCTATGCAGATGGTGTTGACATAAAAGTGGGAGAGGACATTGAGGATTATCGTGATCGCATCCTCGAAAAGAAACGTACCGATGAAGGAAACGGCCGCGCCGAGGATTACGAGGTATGGGCAAGAGAAATAGAAGGCGTGGGTGGAGCTGTAGCCATTGAGCATGAACGTAATGACGTCTCCATTGACCTGTATCTCACGGATCCGGCTGACTTACCCGTGACTGAAGCATTCGCATTGATCGTGCGAGATAAATTGGAGACGACGAAACGGGTGGCAGGTCATGATCTCATTTGTCATCCTGCCGAAACCTTTGTGGTGAAAACGCAAGTAAAACTCATCATGATCGACGAAACAAAAAGAGCTGATGCCATAGCTCTCATTACAAATCGAATTAAGGGTTATTTAAAAGGGCGCACATCGATCGTGTATCAACAGGTAGGTGCGCTTTTTTGGGTGGATGGCGTGGGAGATTATACAGACTTTACGCTCAACGACGCTCCGGAAAATCTCACCAAGCCGATTAAAGCAGTTTCCTCTCTGAATCTGGTGGTGCTGCCATGATTCCATTGAGATATCGCGAAAAGGTTCCCCGGCAATGGTATGAGACCCATGTAGCAGAGACGCACTTTGAAGCTGCGGGCGGGGAGATCGACTACCAAAAAGAACGGAGCAAAGACATCCAGAATCAGTTCGCGCTACCTTACGCCACATGGGGGCTCGATATTTGGGATTGGATCTATTTTGGAGAGAAACAAATCGGGTCCGATGAAGAGCGAAGAGAGGCTGTTCGAAGAAAAAATTTAGCAAAAGCTCGTTTTACTTTGCCTACCTTACGTACCATCGGCAGTGCAGTCGGAGATTTGAAGGACGTTGAGGAGATATTCAGTCAGAAGAAGATCACTTTCCACTTCCGCAGCATGGATACTTCTAGAATCCCACAGCTGCTTGGTGACTTTCATCATATTCGTCCTGTCCATGTGAAGACGGCCACCGTATCGATCGAGCCAGAAGAACAAATGAATGCCTATTACGGTTCGGTGGCCACTCGATTAAAGATTATCACGATAAAACCGGCGGAGGTGAATTAAGTTGGCACAGTTTAACGGAATGGTTTTAACAGACAGAGGTCTGGAATTGCAAACGAAGGGGCAGCTAGGAACAGCTATACGCTTCACACGCATCGGGATCGGCGACGGACACGTGGCCGACAACAACGAACTTCGCCAATTGCTCGAGCTCATAAACGAAACAAAGTCCCTCCCCATTCTTGAAATGAAGGTAACCGGCCAGGGACAAGTCAGGCTTACAGCTTCGATTACCAATGAAGGAGAGCAGAGCGGGTTCTACTTTCGTGAGCTCGGTCTGTATGCGAATGATCCAGATATCGGGGAGATTTTGTACTGCGTAGCTAATGCAGGATCAACGGCTGATTTTGTCCCGCCTGATAATGGCAAGGATACTGTTGCGGAAGTCATCAATATCATTACGGTCATCGGGAGCGCGGCCAATGTAACCGCAGAAATCAGCGCTCTCGCCTATCTCACTGTGACTACGTTCAACGAACACGCGAGCGACACGAACCTGCACATGACGAGGAATGAAATTAACACAAAGTTCTCATCCTTGGAAAACCGCGTCAGTCTGATTGAGTCAACCTTCCCTGATGACTTCAAACACAATCTCTTCACTGAAGATTTGGCTACCATAGACGCAATTGAGCTCACCAAAGGTTATTATAACCAGGCGCAAACCCGTTTGGAGGCGGCGTAAATATGAAATTTCCAGAAAATTACTTTGCAACAGATAACGGCCAATATCGGTAGGAACACAGCCGGAACCCTTCTTTACAAACGGGAACCACTCCTATATTAGAGATTTGCGGTTTGAGTGAGATAATTGTGTTATGAATGCAGTTGATCCCAGACTATTTTTAAAAATATTTCTCTGGGAGTGTCACAAAATTAATTGTGACGGATCTAATTAGTATCAAAACATTGATGTAATAAGGAGTGGAAAATGAATGAAACGTTTAACATTGTTATTTGTGAGTATACTGTGCTTTGCTTGCCTGATGGGAATCGCAGGAATGACAGCTGCAGCTGCTAACAGCAGTACTGAACAAGTGATTACCTTATTAAAAAGTAAGAAAAAGATTCCTATCTATGCAGAGGTAAATTCAGTGGTATATAATCCTAACTTCCACACACAGACAAAGAGTTTGATAACCTATTGGGATAACACGGTCAATGGTTTATATCGTGACCAAATGCATCAGGAAAATGGCAACGTTCATTTTTCATTAAGTAAAGGTGGTAAGACCATTAGCTATGCACAGGGGGACAGCAGAGCAATCGTTGCTAACGCACCTACTACATTTGCAGCGGTCATAGATACTCAATTCAATCTGAACCATCTGCTTGCAACAACAAATGTTACTTTTAAAGGTGAAGAAAACGTCAACAACCGTATTACTTACCATCTCGCTGGAAAAGGAAAAGAAATACCAGAATGGCAGCCTCCGACAAATGCGCCCAAAGAAGTAATTGAAAGATGGAAGTTGCTAAAGCAACCAAACCAGCCAAAGCGATTTTTTCCAGACATAGAATTTTGGTTTGATAAACAAACGGGAATCGTGATTAAGAAAAAGACTAATGATGAAGAGATAAACGTTACAAAAATGGACCCGGCACCGAAATTTACCGATGCAACCTTTAATATTCCGCTACCAAACGGGGTTAAAATGGTAAATATCGATGATGTGATCAAGGAGGAACAAGCAAAACAGTAAAAATAAATATGAGCATGTGGATCGCTTTTTCTTTCCTGAATTGATTTAAAAGAAACAACGAAAAATATGGAAATCAAGGGGGCCTCATCATTTTATGATGAGGTTTTTTATGTGAAGGAGAAATTAATGCTGATGTTATTAACTTCAGATAACGGCCATTTAACGAAGTAAGGAAAGGAGTGAGAGAATGCCAGTAATTACGCTTAATAGAACGAACTCGATTGCAGTTGATACGTATGTGGCGCAAGCTAACCCGACTTTAGCAAGTGGATCGGGAGCATCATTGGCTGTTGGTACAGGTGGCGCGGCTAATCAAGCATACAGAACGTTAATCAAATTTGATTTTGGACTAATCCCGAATAACGCTGTAATCAATTCTGCCAGTTTGAATCTATATATTGATGCGGCGATTGGAGGGCAAAACAGAAACATTGGCGTTCATAATGTTACATCCATTTGGGATGGGGCAACAACATGGAATACACTGCCGACTTTTAATCCCACAGCAGGTTCGATAAAACTATGCGGTGCGGCTGTAGGTGCAGTAACGTTCGACATAAAGCAATTGGCGCAGGATATCATAAACGGCGTGGTTCCTAACAACGGATTTCTGCTCAAGGACGAGGATGAAACTGCGTTAAGCACCACATTTAATTTTTCCTCACTAGACCACGGAACCGTTGCTCAACGCCCAACCCTCACCATCGATTACACAATCCCGACAACAGGCAAAAAACAGGTGGAGTATGTGGGGGTAGGAGCGACATCAAGTACAGGCTCAGCAACATCTATTACTCCCGTAATTCCTGCACAGGCACAAATTGGGGATCTAATGGTGGCGCATCTTTCTTTCACGGGTAGTAATGTCACTCCCATAACTACACCTAGCGGGTGGACTATTCAAAGCACAGTAGTTTCCAGCGTTACAACTCACGTTTTAGCCACAAAAACACATAATGGAGCCGAATCAAACCCGACATTTACTACAGCAGTATCATCTAATGCGATTTCAGGAAAAATCGCTGCATTTCGAAATGTAAAATCAATTCGCAACAAAACTGGGGCAGCAATCGAAAACAAAACTGCTTTTGAGCCGCCAGTACCACCCGCGACGGTTAGCAAAACAATGTTCGCTATTTTCAATTCCGCGCATAACGGTGGATTTACTTTTACCCCTCCATTAAGTTATACCGAGGGTTACGATGTAGGAACGGGCCATACGGCTGAATTGATTTACAAATACATGCATGATGACATTGATCAAACTGCGTCTGAGATGAGAGCGACCGCAAGCGCTTTTGCAACAGGGGCAAGTCAATTACTTATTCTCGAACCAATCACCAACAACCCGCCAACACTTACGCTGACCAACCCTGCCGATAATCAAACATTATCGAAAGGAACTGACATCAATTTTCAATGGTCCGCTAGCGATCCAGATGGTGATCCGTTAACCTGCACATTACAAGTTGGAACCTCTCCCGGGGCTTCGAATATTTACAACATGGGTTTTAGCGGCGTCTCATCAAAAAATGGAATTAGTACGGGCTGGGACTTAGGAACCTACTATTGGCGAGTGGTTGCGGATGATGGAAAAGGTGGATCTGTTACATCTGCTGAACGAACTTTTGTAATCAGTAACAACCCTCCTACCATTTCTCTCACCTCACCAGCTGAAAACCTCCTTGGTGCTGTAGGTTACTGCGAAGATGTAAGCAAGTTCACCAGCACAGGCGGAACGGCGGCGTTAGATAATACAAGGAAAACGCAGGGTAATAACAGCATTAAGGTGACAAAAACAGCTGCTGTAACCAATGTTGAAGCTCAATTATCGAAGTATTATCCTGCTGTGGGAGATTGTTTCATTGTCGTTGCGGATGGTTTTCTTGATGCTGCAGCAAATTTCTTCTATCCAGCAACTACGGCTAATGGCTTAACTTCTGACGAAAAACGTGTAACTCCATCAGATGGATACAATGTAACAACCTTGGGGCAATGGATTCCGGTTATTACCGGGGTTAAAGTAACAGCAGTAACAACGCCGGGAACTGGTTATTTCGTTCCGAGAATGTACCACAGCGGCACAATCGGCGACGCTTTCAACTTCGATAATGTACGTGTTTTTAAAATCACGCAAGCACAGTATGATGCGCTCGGAACGAATGTGGACTTAGCAACTGCTCAATCAATTGCAGCGCAGTATCGTGAGCCGGTGTTAATCGAGGGCAGTACACTCCTTATCGAAGGGACAAGAACGGATCTTGATTCAGGAAACGTGGCGTATGTAAAGTACCGCATTGATAACGGGACGATTTGGACGCTTGACGCGGATGTATCTGCAGGCGTGGCTATCCCCTTCTCTGTGTCACTGACGTTTGCCGGTAAGAAATTAAAAGACGGCTCGATGTACGTCACTGACGCAGACTTGGCCGAAAACACCATCCATTATCTTACCGTTTGGTCAGAGGATGATAAAGGCGGAAAGTCGGCAGAAGCAATCCGGGCATTTACCGTCATTTGGAATCGTCCGCCTACGATCAGTGGAGCTGATGCAGATTCAGGGACGATCGACACCCCGCCTACCTTTAACTACTCGGTAACTGATCCGGAAGGACAGGCCTTCACAGTCACAGAGTATCTGAATGGTGTGCAGACCAAATCATTTAATGGGGTATCTGGGCAGAATTATTCAATCACAATTGATCAAGACACTTGGTTGCGACTTGCTTTAGGGGTCCAGCATCAAGTGAAGGTTAGAGCAACAGATAGTAAGGGCTTGTACTCTGATCGTGTTTTCACCTTTAGGCGCACAGAAACCCACATCGAGTTTAAACTGAAAAATCCATTCCCAGCTGATGCCCAACCGTCTAGGGTTCTTGTGACACTCAATGCGGTTATTCCGGAAGGAGCAACGAAGACGATCGAAGCCTGTAATAATGCATTCGATGCGGTCCCAACTTGGGAAGACATAACCAGCGCGGTTACTGCAGGCAGGGGATATCTTTTCACAAACACCGAAAAGACAGATGCTAACTGGGGAGTGGACATCCGGTTCACTTTCGATAAGGGGACAGCAACTGCTCCAATCATCATCAACGGATTCGGAGGTGCTTACGATTGAGAATGGAAAACGTAATGTCAATTTCTGAAATCAATAAGATGAATGAGGAACTTGCAAAAAAGGATGCAAAGATCGTGCAGCTGGAAGCAGACCTTGCTGCAGAACAAGAAACAAACCTAGATTTAATGGAAGCCATTGCGGACAACTACGAACGGCTGCTTGCCTTAGAAGAGAGAGTAAATGGAGGTGCGCCTTAATGGTGGAGGTATACTATAAACTTGTGAAATCGGGTCGTAGAACAATCGACCAGGTTCCAGAAAACATTCGGCAGGAAGTACAGGCCAAGTTGGAGGCCGATGCTAATGTTTCTTAACATCGCGCTGTGGATCATCTCTAGGAAAGGAGGTGATTCAGTCATGGTCGATATCTATGTAGCTTTGATCATCAACGGACGCAGGACATTCTCGCAAGTTCCAGTGAGCCTGCAACCGGCAGTGAAAGCAGAACTGGAGGCCCTCGGTCTTGGTACCGATGGAAAACCTCTGGCTGCAGCGTAACGCTCTTTCTCGATTCGAGATAGGGCGTTTTTTAATGGGGAGCTTTAGGGCTCCCTAGTTTCACTATTATGGAAAGCGGTGAGCACATGCCTGATGTAGAAATGAGCCGCATGCTCAGTGATATTCGTGAACGTGTTGTACGAATGGAAACAAAATTCGATTCGATGACGAATGTTCGTGAGACAGCAGAAGAGGCAAAAGAGAAAGCTAGCGAGGCATTACTAAGTTCACGGTCAGCCCATCATCGGTTGAATGAAATCGCTGATAACCAACGTTGGTTATGGCGTACCGTGATTGGAGCGGTGATTGCCGGTGCAATTGCTCTTCTCTGGAAAGGGGCAGCATAGGTGGATAAGAAAGCAATTCAATCAAGTAAATGGTATAAAAAGCTGCTAGAGCTTGCAGTTGAAGATTTCATTTCGGTTAACCAATTCTCCCGTCCGGATATGCTGCTCAACTCACAGTCGGCACACGTTCACCACTATACCGCGAATCCAGGTCCAGGCGACGAGCAACACAAGATTTATTTTGAAAACCTGAAAAACCAAAATCCTCACGATGAAATCGAGGACCGGTATGCTTCGGCTCATATTTTCATTGATAAAGACTCGGCTCGGATCATCATTCCTTTGTGGGGAGTAGCCTACCAAGCAGGCAACACCTGGTATAATCGAAATTCTATTTCAACAGAATTGTGCATGGAGAAGGACGGATCATTCCATCCGGAGACAATCAAGCGGGCTGTCAAAATAAGCGCCCTGTGCCAATTGCTGTTCGGATACAAGACGGACCGAAATATCCGGCATTACGATATCGAACAGGTAACGAAAACTGGTAAGAAGTGGCGTAAGATCTGCCCTAAACCGTGGGTTGAAAATCCTGCACTGTTTACTAAGTTCAAACAAGACGTAGACGCTCAAATCAAAGCATACGTGAACGAATCTACCCACAAGCCTGTGGGGAGTGTGGACAAGTGCAGTATTGAGGTCAATGGAAAAACGATCGAGCCGAAAGGCTTTCTCCAGGGCGGGCATTCTTTTATTCCCGTTCGAGCTGTTGCTGAAACAGTGGGAGTCATGCCTGCCTGGTGTCCGACGTCTAAACAGGTAACTGTAAACGGGCAAGACGTTACCGAAACGATCATTGCCGGTGTTTCCTATGCTCCTGCCCGGGAACTCGCTGGGATCCTTAACATGCAAGTAGATTGGTGCGGAGAAACGAAAACCGTGAAGCTGAAAGGATGTGTCTAGCATGTTGGAACCTATCTCTTACGACATCGCTACCCTTGGCACGATCGTGGCCGCTTTGGTTGGTGTAGCGAAAGGATTAGGATTGCCGGTTAAGTTCGCCCCTGTAGTCGCTATGGGATTGGCAGCGGTGTTTGTATTCCTACCTGAAGTTGTCCGGCAGGGCGTAATGATGACAGCGGTCATAGGGTTGATCGCTACTGGGGCATACAGCTATGTGAAACCAAAAGATGAAAAACCTCCCTCGTGACAGTTACATAAAATAATATTGCCTACTGAATAAGGTAGGATAACAGTGTGAGCCCTCTCAGAAATCCGGGAGGGTTTTTTTGTTTATTAATTTACTAAATTTACCCATACGGATATAATGGGGTTAGGAAGAATAGAAAAGAGAGATTACAAATGAGTATATACGTTAAGCAAATATTAACCTGTAAAAAGATTGAACATCATGACAACGATGAGATGACTCTTATACATACTTTTGATGTTTGCAAGGTGACCGATATCCCCGCAAAATTAGAAGAGTTTTATTTAGTCTTTTGTCTAATCCCTGTTTCGGATGAAAATAAGGAATGTTCACTCGTTATTGTCGGACCGAGCAAAGCGGAAATTCAAACTACTGAGTTTTCCCTGGATGATCGCGAAATAGGTTCCGTTAACTACTACGCCTTCGACTTGCGAAATTTCCCTATTGAAGAAGAAGGTGTTTATTTTTTCAATTTTCGGAACAAAAACAAAGATGTCGTGGGTTTCCACCGGATAAAGATCGTGAAGGAGGCTGATGTTTGATGAGCTCATTTACATTAATGGAAATAGATTTTGCACAAGTCATAAAAGAGCGTGCGATAAACGCAGTCGAGCGAAATCTATTACATCAGGCATCACCTGATAATGAAGATCTATCAGGGCAATTTGGTTTAAAGAAGAATATCATACCGGCTTTAAAATTAACGGGATTGCCAAGTAATAGTGTGTTAGAAATGGGAGCAAGTTTCGTGATTTTATTCGAAAATAAGAATAAAGTTTACCTACCGGGTAATACATATACTATAGAACTGTTCAAAAGGGTGTGTGCTATGGTTATGCCAGCGAGTATACCGACCCCGTTTACCATGTATGCTCAAGAAATGAAGGAGTCAGTCAAGGAAGGCTGGGTAGTAAAAATCTGGTTAACCGCTTTACTCTCTGCGTTAATTACCTGGCTAGGATGGGCGACAATAAATCTTATAGGCGGCCTTTTGCTTCTGGGAGTTATCGATGTTGTTTTATCATTAATACCTGGTAACATTAAACCAGGCACAGAAGCAGATCATAAGATTCAATCAAAAGCGTGGAATTTTATTACGAATATTGTAGCGATTGTAGCAGTAATCAAAGCCCATTATTCATTAGTCGATTTCACGGCGAGCCAGGATATTTTCGCCTTATTGGGTAACTACTTTCACTATGTTGTAATTTCATGGATTTATACAATTTATATTTATCGCATAGTTAAGTACGTCGCCAGAGGCAACAATGTATCGATTCCTCAACCTGTGGCCAATTTATTCAAAAAAGAGAATAAATAACTCGCGGATACAGTCTATATGTATAGAGTCGATGTCCTCTTGGGAGAAATCCCGAGAGGGCTTTTTTTTTATTTGCAAGACTATTCTATTAACTGCTAATAGCTTATTATAGATTATATAAATCTGAAGGAGTTGAGACCGAATGCAAGACTTCTTTTTAGATGGAGGAGAAAGACCAGGAGTATTACTTGAGGGCGGCGAACGTCCTGCTGTTCTTTTGGAGGGAACACCACACTGGAATGGCAATGAAAGACCATCAATTCAACGTTGCGATGTTGGACCACGTTGGTCTTGTGAAGGTGGGCCTGGATGGGAATCTCTTAATCTTGACGCTGGTCCACGATGGAAGCTTCAAGATGGCCCGGGTTGGATTCACTTTGGACCTCCAGAAGGTGGAGGTTCACCACTATTATTCGGTCCGCCAGAAGGCGGCCACCTCTACTTTTTCGGTCCTCTTGAAATTAACGGAATGCTCCACTAATTAGTGGGGCTTTTCTTTTCGCTCATTTTCGCATAAAATAAGAACAAACGTTCTTGTTTAGGGGTGTTTCTATGAAGATAATGAGCACGATGATTGATGGTCGTTTAAAAGAAGTACCCATTTTAACCGCTCAACATTTGATTGCTTTAGAAAGAATTCGCGCTGGGAAGCAGCCTAACTGCCCGCTTTCGATCATCAAAGATTTGGTAAGTCTCGGCTGGCTGGAGGTAAAGCATGGGGAAAAAAGATGATTTATTCGCCATGAAATTTATGCTTCCAGAGCAAGTTACTGCGCTGTACGATCACTATTACGAAAAATCCTTAGCCACCATGCCGGTGATCGAGGAAGACGAACTGCTAGAAATGAACCAAGTGATTCAGGAATCTATTCACGACGATTTCGCAATCACAGTCAAATACTTTCATCCGACACGTAAGCAGTTAGGGGTAGTCGAATCGTTTTGGGGATGGGTGCAGCGGATCGACCAGGTGAACCGGCAAATCAAATTGGTTAATGATGAAGATATTCAGTGGATCTCTATGGATAAAATTGTGAAGGTCGAAGCAACATAATATTGGCATGGCGTCGATCCTACGAGAAAAACCACCCAACTCATTGGAGAAGGGTGGTTTGCTTGTGTTTTAGGTGCGATTACCTCGAACCATCTCAACCAATCCATGATCAATTTGGTGACTATGCAGCGGATGCTTTTTCATTGCATCAAGTACTTTACTCTTATCGATCGCCAAGTAATGCTCCAGCGTCTGTACCCGGGCATGTCCCGATATCTCCTTCAAGATGAACAGGTCAACGCCTTGCTTATGTAAAAACGTCAAGCAGCTGCGTCTGAGAGCGTGGAGGCTCAAACCCTCTTTGTATATGCCGAGCTTCTTCGTATAAGATTTGAATAGCCAGTCAATCCCTTTCTCGCTGTATGCTTGCCCATACTTGGTAAGGAATAGCGTCTGATCATCTTCCCCAAGCACAAAGTATTTCCGTCCGCTTTGATACCGGCTTACATTGCTGCGCGATTTTTTCTTCTTGAATTCCTCGTACACGACTCCATTTTGCATGTACAGCCGTAATGCGTTGGCCAGCTGTGGAACCATCGGGACAATCCGATCTTTTCCGCCTTTTCCATCTCGAATATGAATATAATTCTCTTCGAAGTTGATATCAAATGCCTTAAGGCTAATCAGCTCGCTCACCCTGATGCCGGTGAAAAGAAACGTTGCGAAAATGGCGTAGTCGCGGATCGCGTATCGGCCAGTCAGCATGATACCGTCCAATAAAGTCTTGGCCTGCGATTCCCCCAGTGTGATCGGGATGGTGCGAGGGACCTTCATACCTTGTATGTTCTTCGCCGGATTCTTCATGATGTCGTAATCGTCGTGATCTACAAAATACTCGTAAAACGAGCGGACTACTGAAATGTGCCTGTTAACTGTACGCGGAGCTAGTCCAGCATCAACAAGGCTAAACTTGTATTCCCGAATGTCCTGCTGCCGAAGTTCTAACACATCTGCTGTGGAATGGTGTTCAAGAAACCGACGCAAATCATTTTCGTAACCAATCAACGTTGCTGGTCGTGCACCCTTGTCCGATTTCATGTAGAGCAGGTACTCACGTAGATAAAGATCATTCACGTTGGTTTTTACGATGCTTAATACGTTTTGTTGCATGGCTTATTCCTCCCTGGAATGCGGTATTCCAGAGCAGCGCCCAATGTGATATTATGAAATTATCAGGCGCTGCCTGGTGGTGCAAAAGCCGTTTTCTTGTCTGCCATGACGGGACGGCTTTTGCTGTTTTGTTGACTATAGTGGACGGGAACCCTTGTTCCCATATTAATAATAACATAATTTTACAAAATACAACGCTATATTTCTCCATTACATGTTGAAACCCGCCTCAGCTGGACGGGCTTTGCGTTTTAATAATGTACCTTTCCATTTTCTATTAAAGGGATCACCCGAAGCGGATCGTCCCCGGCAACCTTGTACTTATCTTGGATCCAATTGACGAATGCCGGAGTATTAACCGCTGCATTCAAAAAGTCCGCTGCAATCTCATGAACGCTGACGTCACATGGCTTGGAAATTCTGTTCAGCCGCCGATAAGTCTCGTGCTTAAGGTATGGGTAGATCCTCTTTTTCTTATCTGACCTCTCTTTACGATTTCCCAAGAACATCCTCTCTTCCCCTCTCACTCGAATTTATCCCCTCTCTCGAAGGGAAAGCCCACTACTAAATCACCAAAGTACTGTAGAGCCATGGTGCTGTAGCGCTTTAGTACTATGTTTTTCGGTAAAAGAAAACCGCGATTATCGCGGCTATTTATACAAGGTGGCGACAGCTTGCAAGATAAGACCGGATCCGATTATGACAGCTACTAACCAATACGATCTTTCAGCCGCACGTTCCATTTCTGCTTCAGACGGGCGGTCGTCATAATCATCTTCCCAGTCTGCCTCTACCTGGTTCCTGCGTGATGCTGACATTCGTTTCTTTGCCATGGTCATCCCTCCAAATGTGATGTGCTATATGTAGATGCGGAAGGGATTGTCCATTATCACTACTTTTCTGGTGATTTTGGATTAAAATTTTGAATGTTTGTCCAAACTGGCTATCGAGGTGATCGTATGCCAGGGTGGGGATTAGGTAAGAAACGGAGCAGATTAGGGACTTGGTTAGATCGCGAGGGCATGACTCAACGGTGGCTGCAGAAGGAAACTGGTCTAAGTCAGGAAACGATACGTAAATTGGTTAATGAAGAACGAGGACATAACTCCAGCACCATGAAAAAAGTACTTACAGCTTTAAGAAAAAAAGACCCCAGTGTAAAACAAGAAGATTTCTGGCCAATGTAACCATTTATCGTGCGTTACACTTTTTCTCAAGTGAAACACAAGGCGGGTTTATTTGGTTTGTAGATTTTTTCAATCATGGCACCAAAGATATAGTTTGTTTTAAAATTTCATAATTTACCGACAAAATGCGACAACATTTTCTGTTGATACGTATTACAATGGTACTACGATTTTGAACCTATAGGTTCATTTTCGCTGTAGGAGCGCAGAGTATCTACTCTGCTGTACCTATTGAAACTTTAACCCACTCATACAAAGCCTCCATACTACAGCCAATGATTTGCGAGATAGTGTACATTGCGTCCGCAGACATTTTCTTTTGATCGTTGGCAAAGTAAGAGATCATTCGTGTCGAGTATCCTGATCGGCGAGCCAGTTCTGATTGGCTCATATTGATACGTTTTAGGAGTGGTTTCAATAGGCATCTCCCTCGAGTGAAAGACGCCATAGGTTCTCATTCCTCTTTGTTTGAGAGAAGGTGGTGGGTTTCGGGCGAATTATATCACGCCCAACATTTTCCTGTAAATGTCTTGTTGTAAACTAACATGTGCTGTTAAAGCAAATCACCAGGGGGTCAACTAATGCATACGATAGAGTTAAATAAAAGCATCGACGGACTTTTAGCAGAAATGTATGTAGTAGCTGTTGCGAAAGCAATGGGGATCGAGCTCCCGAACAAGATCAAACTAATCACACATGATGCTGAGAAATCATATACTATATCTGGTTTTAGTATTGATGACATAAAAATAGAAGAGCCCGGAGATTGAAGCCTCCGGGTTCAATGTTTCTTACAAGCGTCTTGCAGGCGGCCATAACGGCCTCTTTTTTTTGTTTTCGGATGTAACGTACTCGCCCAGTTCCGGTTGATACCACTTGTGATACCATTTTTGTTTAAAAACGAGAATGTCATCATAAAAAACAGTTGCGCATAACCGAAAAAGTCTTGATTTTATGCGGTTTTAGGTTTTTGTTTCGCTTAAACATGGTCGAAATGGAAGGGAGCATCGGATAATCCTTGCGCACCAAGGTTTTCCGGTTCCTCGAATCATGATTGTCCAAAATTTGTCCAAAGTTTATAACTGGACATAGCGGGTATAAAGATCAAGAGCGTCATCCTCAATCTTTTTCGTAACATGTAGATACGTGTCTGCAGTGACTTTGACGCTCGCGTGCCCAAGTCGCTCGGACACGTATTTTATATTTGCACCGGCTTCAAGCAAATGGACGGCATGGTATGCCTGAGCGCATGGGGGAAAGAACGGGGAGTTCAACTCGCTTACATATTACAACGTAGGATCTTTTATTTGTGTTTTTCTAAAAAGGTCCTCGGCTAATGTTAACTGAGATGCAGTCAGATGAATGGGAATATACTTACTGTACAGGACGACACCCAAGGGAGAAGCAGTCCTCAAAGAAGCTCGGGCCAAAACTTACGAGTTGTTTAGAGAAATCCGATGATGAAAGGGGCGATACGTTTTGGACGCTGGGCAGCAAGAGGCGAGAATTTCATCAACGAAAGTCTCCACTCTATGGGAGGTTCTTCGCGTATCAACGAAATTAGGGCTGACATCATTCGGCGGACCGATCGCCCACCTGGGTTACTTCCACGACGAATACATCCGGCGTCGGAAATGGATGGATGAACGCAGCTATGCGGAACTGGTAGCGCTCTGTCAGTTTTTGCCGGGACCGGCCAGCAGTCAGGTCGGCATTGGGGTCGGCATTGTCAGGGCGGGGCTGGCGGGTGGATTCATCGCCTGGCTGGGATTTACGCTGCCTTCCGTGGTCGCTCTCATTTGCTTTGCCTTATTGCTGCAAGGTTTTGACATTGCGAATGCAGGGTGGATCCATGGACTTAAAATCGCAGCCGTAGCGATCGTAGCCCAAGCGATACTCGGCATGGGGCAAAAGCTTACGCCGGACCGGGACCGCGTGACAATCGCAGTCGCCGCTGCAACCGTTGCGCTATTATGGCCAGCAGCTTATACGCAGGTGCTGATCATTTTCGCGGCAGGTCTGCTGGGGCTTTGGCTCTACAAGAAGAGTCCCGATCGAGGTGGCCAGAACATTCACATTGCGATTGGCAAGCCGCTCGCTATCGGCTGTCTTGTTTTGTTTTTTGGCCTCCTAGTTGCGTTGCCCCTCATGAGACAAACGTGGGACCTGGAGTGGATCGCCCTGTTTGACAGCTTTTACCGTTCGGGGGCGTTGGTCTTCGGCGGCGGGCATGTCGTGCTGCCCTTGCTGGAACGCGAGGTTGTGCCGGCGGGGTGGGTCAGTCAGGAAGATTTCCTGGCCGGATATGGGGCGACACAAGCCGTTCCGGGACCTTTGTTTACGTTTGCGGCGTATCTCGGCGTGATGGCCGGCGGCATCGGCGGGGCTGTGGTTGCGACGGCGGCGGTTTTCTTGCCGGCCTTTCTTCTGGTTGTCGGCGCGCTGCCGTTTTGGAACGGACTCCGCAGCAACCCGAGGGTGCAAGGAGCGTTGACAGGGATGAACGCAGCGGTAGTGGGGATCCTGTTGGCTGCGTTGTACGATCCGCTGTGGACGACGGCCATCCTGACTCCGATGGACTTCGCTTTAGCGAGTTCGTTGTTCATCATGCTTGCATATTGGAGGTTCGCTCCTTGGGTGGTCGTTCTAGCTGGCGCCTTTTGTGGAATGCTCATGGGATATGCATGAATCGCGGAGGGCTCTTTGGCGATGATTGCAGGGCGGCGTGACCGACATCCCGGCAGAATGGCGCCGCCCGATTTTTCCCGCACACAGAATGGCTTATCCTGTAAATAACGGGAAATTCGTTTACAGATAGCAGGCAGGGAGTTACATATGATAGTAGTGAAACAATTGCTGGATCATTGCGGGCGAGCGTTTGGCAGCAGCGGGGAACTGTATCAGACGGAGGAAGCGGACGTGCTGATCGCCGTTTACCCGCCTGCCGGAGGGCGCGGGTGGTGGACGTATGCCACACTGGAGCTGCACCGGACAGGGGCGAGTGAATGCCTGCTGTACTCCTACCGGTTTGAACGGGACATCGTCACTTTGCTGGGACGGGTGGCGAGACAGGTCAGGGAAAGGTGGGAGCGGCAGCGTGCGCGTCTTTCGTCGGGCGCTGTGTTTTTGCTGGGAGACGCGATCCAGGAAGCGTCGCCGCTGGACTGCGTGATCGCGACCCCGGCTGATTTTGAAGAGGAAGGCTTTGATTATTTTACGAACGGCGCAGAAGTCATACGCTTCATGATGCTGCATGCCATCGCGTCGACGGAAGCAAGGTTTGCAGAGCAGCATGGATTGGAGGCTCTGGAGGAATTGTTTGTGCGTGCCGGCGTCGATTCCCTGGACTTCATGCGTACCCCTGCCAAATGAGAAGGGAGCGAGCGGGATGAAAGCAGTTCGAATGAGGGTGACTGTGGTGGTGGAGCATCAGGGGCTGATTCTGCTGATCCGGGAAAAGTCGGGCAAAGAAGTGGGCTACAGCCTTCCCGGCGGCAACGTCGAGTATCTCGAGGCGCTGCCGGACGCGACGAAAAGAGAAGTCTGGGCAGAGACAGGCCTGCTCGTGGAGATGGAGCGTCTGCTCTGGGTGGACGAACGCATCGACCGGACGGGAGAGGGAAAGCACACGGTCGGGATTGCCGTGAAGGCCAATTTGATCGGAGAAGACACGACCCCGGTACCTGGCGGGATCGATGGCGAACAGATTGAATGGGCGGGCTGGGTCCCGCTGGAGGAGTGGAGGACGCAGCCGCAATACGGGTCAGCCAGACAGGAGCAGGTCATGAGAGCGTTGGCAGGCGGCCCCTACAAGTCGGAATACATCGGCAACATGCTCGACCAAAAGCATCCATGAGCCAGCCGGTGATGCCAACCGTATGGAGCCAGGCGCCTGAGCTGCGCGGGCATCTCTGCTACCTGGCCTACGCGGGCAGCCGCAGCTACGGAACAAGCTCTGCCGCAAGCGACGTCGATCTGCGGGGGATCGCCTTCGCGCCGGTCGAGGCCATGTTCGGCCTGCAAAGCTATGAGCAGACGATCTTGTCTGAGCCTGATCTGGTCGTGTACGCGCTGAACAAGTACATCCGCCTGGCTGTAAAAGGCAATCCGAACATCGTGGAGATGCTGTACGTCGAGCTGCAGCACGTCGTCTATTCGACGGCACCCGGAGATGAGCTGAGGGCGCACCGGGAGCTGTTTTCTGTCCGAGCGGCTGGATCACTCCTACGGCGGGTGCGCCATTCGCCACGTGCGCAAGCTGGCCCATGCGAAGGAGTCGTATGACGCCAAATGCCTTTTATTAAGTGTCTCAGCCAGTTGCAAAACGGAGCGGGAGGAGTATAATAAAGATATGTTTCATTAGGTAAACATTTTTGTGCAGAGCAAATCCTATATTTTTTTGAATAAATGTTGCACAAGTGCAAAAAAAATGAATTAAGCCACAAAGGCGGGTGAAATGTTATGCTAACGGGATCAAATGCCAATGAGGCAGTAAAACAACGAAGCTGGAGACAGGCGGCGCAGCAGCCTTCCTTGCCCGAGGTGTACCGTTCGATGAAAGTCCCGCAAACAGGCTCGTGGATTCGCAAGTTTCTTGCTTTTGCAGGTCCGGGCTACCTGGTCGCCGTCGGATACATGGATCCCGGGAACTGGGCGACGGATATCGCAGGGGGCTCCCTGTTCGGTTACTCCCTGCTGTCCGTCATTATGCTGTCCAATCTCATGGCGATCTTGCTGCAGGCTCTGGCCGGCAAGCTGGGGATTGCGACAGGCCGGGATTTGGCGCAGGCCTGCCGGGATCATTACAGCAAGCCCGTCGCGATGGGGCTGTGGGTCTTGTGCGAGCTGGCGATTGCGGCCTGCGACCTGGCGGAAGTGATCGGGGCGGCGATTGCGCTGAATCTGCTGTTCGGGATCCCGCTTCTGTACGGGGTGCTGATTACGGCTCTGGACGTACTGGTGGTCCTCCTTTTGCAGAACAAAGGCTTTCGCTACATCGAGTCGATCGTCATCGCCCTGATCGTGACCATCGGCGCGTGCTTTGCCTTTGAGATGATCTGGTCTCAACCGGAAGTAAAAGGAATTTTGGGCGGGTTCATCCCGACCGCCGAGATTGTGAAAAACCCGGAAATGCTCTACATCGCCATCGGGATTTTGGGCGCAACCGTCATGCCGCATAACCTGTACCTGCATTCGTCCATCGTTCAGACACGGCAATACGAGCAGACGACGCTCGGCAAACGGCAAGCGATCAAATACGCGACAGCGGATTCCACGATCGCGCTGATCTTTGCCCTCGGCATCAACGCGGCCATCCTGATCCTGTCTGCGGCGACCTTTCACCGGGCGGGCATGACAGAGGTGGCGGAGATCGGGGACGCCTATCATTTGCTCACGCCGCTGCTTGGGACGGCGCTGGGGAGTGTCCTGTTCGGCGTGGCCCTGCTGGCTGCGGGGATGAATTCGACACTGACCGGGACGCTGGCTGGGCAGATCGTCATGGAAGGCTTCCTGAACCTGCGGATCACTCCCTGGCTGAGACGTCTGATTACGCGACTGATCGCCATCATTCCGGCCGTCATCGTGACGGCGATTTACGGAGAGAGCGGAACGGCGCAGCTGCTCATTCTCAGCCAGGTCATTTTATCGCTCCAGCTGAGCTTTGCCGTCGTGCCGCTGGTCCAATTTACGAACGACAAACAGAAAATGGGCGAGTTTGTCAATGCTCCCTGGCTGAAAGTGTTGTCCCGGATCGTCGCGGTCGTCATCGTGGTGCTGAATGCTTACCTGCTGTATCAAACCTTCTTTGGATGATGGCAATGGAAGACAAAAAATGAACTGCACCCCGTCAAGTAGACAGTACAAATAAGTAAAAGTTTTAGGCGGCCTTAGTCCTGAATTCCGTGGGACTGAGGTCGTTTAATTTCGCCTGTAATCGCTCGTTAGCCTTCTGACTATGTC
>Ga0255334_1000103_pt1 | contig 93237 bp, 79 predicted proteins | sample EtOH5_35cm_T3_12_FD_202080 | JGI IMG/M metagenome (GOLD analysis project Ga0255334, IMG submission 202080) | Sandy soil microbial communities from University of British Columbia, Vancouver, Canada - EtOH5_35cm_T3_129 | ecosystem: Engineered > Artificial ecosystem > Sand microcosm > Unclassified ...
GCGGCACCAGCGCGACCCGGTAGCGGGTCAGCCGCCGGCCGGATTCGCCCTGGGCGACCCGCTGGATCAGCCCGTGCACGCCGTGGCCGGCGCGGTCGAAGGCGAGAAAGGCCGGCCGGTGCAGCAGGCGCTCCAGATCCAGGTCGGGCCGTTCGCCGACCAGCTCCAGGTCGAAGCGGTAGGGCTGGCTGATCGCCTCGCGGCCGCTGAAGGCGAGCACCTGCAGCTCGGACGGCTGGCCGTCGATGGTCAGGCGGAAGTCGGCCTGACGGGTCTGCACGTGATCGTCCATGCCTCCCATCCCCATGCTCAGTTCCTGACCGCCCAGAATTTCAGCTCGAGTCCGGGAAACTCGCCGGAAACGTGGAAGGCGAAGCCGCCGGAGCCTTCCAGCTGGGCCAGCTCCTCGCTGCTGAGCTCCAGGGCGAAGTAGGTCTTGCCGGCGTGGAAGGGGATCTGCCGCGGTGCCACCGGCAGCGGCTTGATCCTGATGCCCGGCAGGTGCAGGTTGACCAACTGGCGGATGCGCTCGACCGGACCGACCTTGAGGTGCGCCGGCAGGCGCGAGCGCAGTTCCTCGGAGTCGCACTGGGCGCTGGCGGCGAGGACGAAGGTGGAGGTGCCGAGCAGCTTGTGGTCGTGCAGCGGCGAGACGCGGATACCGTACTGGCGCTGCTGCAGGGCCAGTTCGATGGCGTGCTGTTCGAGCACCATGGACAGCACCTGGCGGATCGCATCCATCAGCTTGCGGAAGCTCAGGCCCTGATCGCCGTGCTGGTAGCGGCCGTCAAGGCGCGGGCGCTTGCTCTCGCCGGCGAAGGTGGCCAGTTCGCCGAGCAGGCCGAGTAGTTCGCGATAGATCTGCTCCGGATGCACCCGCTCGAGTCCCAGGTAATGGCGCAGCACCGGCTCGTGGCGGTTGATCAGCTGCAGCATCATGAAGTCGCCGACCTCGGCACCGCCGACCTTGCCGGTGGCGCGGATGCGCTCGGCGAGGATGTCGCCCCGATGGGCGAGCATGCCGATCACTTCCTTCAGGCAGGACAGCAGGTAACTCGATGCCTGGAAGTCGATGAAGGTCGGAATGAACTCGCCATCCAGCGCGATCACCCCGTCCGGCGTGGTGTCGAGGATGTCGCAGAGCTTGAGGCGGACGAAGGCCTGGTCGCTCTGCCGCTCGCCGAGCAGGAGACGGAAATCCGGACGTGCGGTGCTGACCTGGCTGGAGCCGCCGTCGCCGGCGTTGGAGTCGGCGACTTCCTCGTCGCAGGCGGTGTAGCGCGCCAGCACGTCCTTCTGCTCCGGCCGACGGCTCTCGATGTGGTTTCCGGTGGCCAGCGGCAGTGCCAGGTACACCGGCGTGTTACTGGTGTTGGGCGGCACGTCGAGAGCCAGCGGCTCGCGCTCGCCGCCGATCTCGAACAGGCTGCCGTCGGGCAGGATGCCGCTGGCCTGGCTGAGCACCAGCTTGCCCATGTTGAGGAACTGGCGGTCGATCTCCAGGCCGAAGAAGCCCCAGGCATAGCTGTCGAGCAACCGGGTACGGGCCTTCAGCTGGTGATCGTAGTAACGGTCGCTCTGCTGGAAATGCTGCGGGCGCAGCAGCATGCCCTCCTGCCAGACTACCTTGTGCGCAGTCATGTCTATTTCCCCGTATTGGCCGGATCGGCGGCGAGATCGCGGATGCCGTGTTCGTCGAGACCGAGTTCGCTGCGGTTGATCGCCTTCTCCTCGAGGGGAATGACGAAGCGCCACTCGGCGTCCGGCAGATCGCGGTAGGCGGCCAGCACGCCCACGTAGCGGCTGCCCGGCTGAACCGAGAGCTTGAGCTCGCGCCGTTCGCCGGGACGCAGTTCCAGCTCCTCCTGGGCCACCCAATCGGGCGCCAGCGCCTGCTTCGGGCTCTGGTAGAGGGCGAAGAAATCGGCGTTCTCGAAAGCCACCGGATGCCTGAGTTCGAGCAGGCGCAGGACGATCGGCGAGGGCCGGCCGTGCAGGTCCGGATTGAGGCGCTCGCTGCCGGCCAGGGTCAGATCCAGCTTGGTCGTGTGGGAATAGGGCGACAGCGCCGAGCAGCCGCCCAGCGCGAGCAGCGCGGCGAGGGTGAGAAAGCGGGGCATGGGGATCATCCTTGCAGGTCGGTGTCGAGGGTGGCGATCAGGCGTACCTGTTCCTCGTAGGTCTTGGCGAAGTCCCGGGCGAACAGGCGCTCGTTCCAGTCGTCGTCCCGGGCCAGCGACTCGTGCAGCCGGCGGTAGGCGCGCCAGCGGCTGCCGGCGGTGGCGAGCAGGGGCCGGCGCTCGCGCTCGAAGCGCAGCACCAGCTGCTCCGGCGCGAGCTGCGCCAGCAGGCCCTTGAGCGCGGCGCGGCTGGCCGCCAGCAACGCCACCTGGTGCGCCTGCAGATCGCGGTAGGCACGGCTGATCGCCTGCTCGGCCGACAGCTGGCCGGGCCTGCCGGGCCGCAGCAGGAGGCGCAGGGTCTCTGTGGTATCGCTGCCATGCTTGAGCGGATTGCTGCCGGCGCCCTGTACCGTAGTCAGGGCCAGACGCAGCTCGTTCTTCAGCTCGCTGCGGGTACGCAGGGTCTGCTGCAGACTGCCGACGCTCTGGCGCAGCAGGCGGGCGGCGTTCAGCGCCAGCTCTTCGCGGGCGTCGTCGTCCAGGTCGTCGAGTTCGAGGCCGAGGGCGGCGCCGAAACGCTTCCAGAAATCCGGAGGCAGTCGCTCGGGCTCGATGGCGCGCCCGGGCTCCGGCGCCGGCGCCGGCATTACCAACTCGGGCAGCGGCAGGTTCTCCTCGTCGATCTGCGCGTAGTCGCGCTGCGGCACCTGGCTCCTGGGCGGCTGGATGAGCGCGTCCAGTTCGTCCACCTGCGCATAGACACGCTCCTGCTGATCCAGGGCGACCAGCGGATCGAGGTCGAGGAAGGCGTCGTCCGGGATGATGCTGCCGGCCGGCTGCGGGCGGCCGATATCGCCTTCGAACAGCGCAGGATCCTGGATCAGGCGCGCCCGAATCTCGAAATCGCCCAGGCAGTAGACGCTGCCGTGCTCGATGCGCTGCGGCTGGCTCCTGACCAGGCTGGCGCCGCTGTCCTTGAGGCGAATGCCGTTGCTGCTGGTATCGGTGAGATAGAAGGCGCCGTCGCGGTAGCTCACCTCGGCATGATGTCCGGAGAGGACGCGCTTGCGGTCCGGGATCACCCAGTCGCAATCCTCGGCACGACCGATGATGCCGCCGGCCTGGCGGAAACTTTTGCTGGTCGCAAGACCCAGCACGAACTGCTGCGCGCCGACCACATCGAAGACCAGTTCCATGGTTGCTGTTATCCCTCTATCGATTGCCGCGGTTGAGCGCCTGCGGATCGCCCAGCGGGCGATAGTCGTCGTCGCTGAATTTGTAGTTGCCGCTGCAGGCGGTCAGCGCCAGAACCAGCAGGGCGGTGGAACAGAAGCGGATCAGCATGCGAAGTCCTTCTCGGAAGTGGAAAAGTGATCGGGTTCCGTGGAGCGACGGCCGGTCGGCGCCGAACATGGGCTCGGCCTCACACATCGCTCGGACTGATGTTCAGCCGCTCCATGCGGTACAGCAGGGTGCGCCGGGGCAGGCCCAGCTCGCGGGCGGCCTGGCTCTGGTTGCCGTTGTTCTTGCGCAGGCAGTCGAGCAGCAGGCTGCGTTCGATGCGCTCCATCCGCTCGCGAAGGTTCAGGGTGCTGTCGCAGTCCAGCGGGTCCGGCCGCAGATTGAAGTGCTCGGGCAGCAGCTCGCCGCCCTCGCAGAGCAGCACGGCGCGTTCGACCAGCCCCTTGAGTTCGCGGACGTTGCCGGGGAAGGCGTAGCTGGCCAGGTGCTCCAGCGCGGCATCGGACCAACGGCAGACATCGCGCTGCAGGAAGGCACAGGCCTTGTCGGCGAAGTGCCGGGCCAGACGCAGGATGTCCTCGCCGCGCTCGCGCAGCGGCGGCAGCTCGATGGGGAAGTGCGACAGGCGATAGAAGAGGTCTTCGCGGAAGCGGCCTTCCGCCACCAATGCGCGCAGGTCGCGGTGAGTGGCGGCGACGATGCGCACGTCCACCCTGTGGGTTTCCAGCGAACCCAGTGGACGCACTTCGCCTTCCTGCAGCACGCGCAGCAGCTTGGCCTGCAGAAGGAGCGGCATGTCGCCGATCTCGTCGAGAAACAGAGTGCCGCCGTCGGCAGCGTCGAACAGGCCGGGGCGGTCGCGATCGGCACCGGTGAAAGCGCCCTTGCGGTAGCCGAACAGCTCGCTTTCCAGCAGGTTTTCCGGCAGCGAGGCGCAGTTCTGCACCACGAAGGCGCGACTCCTGCGCAGGCCGCAGTCGTGGATGGCACGGGCCACCAGCTCCTTGCCGGTGCCGGTTTCGCCGGTCAGCAGCACGCTGACCGGGTTGTGCAGCACCTTGCTGATCAGGCGGTAGACGGCGCGCATGCTCGCCCCGTCGCCGATCAGGCCGTAGCCGCTGGCGCAGGGCGTAACGATTTCGCCATTCGCGCCGTCCTGGTCCTGGTCGTGGGGCCGGCGCAGGCGCTGCAGCAACTGCAGGTGGCTGATGGCGCAGCCGCCGAGATGGCCCAGCGAACTGGCGAAGCCCTGCAGCTCGCGCGACTGCGCGCTGGCGCAGAGCAGCAGACCGCGGATGCGCGCCCCGGCATCGGAAAGCGGCAGGCACAGCAGGCTGCGCCAGGAGTGCGCGCCGCCCGGCAGAAAGCCGGTCTGGTGCAGGCTGCCGTCCAGTTCGCTGAGGCTGAGCACCCGGTTCTGGCACAGGCAGTATTGCAGCAGTTGCTCGCCGTCGTAGTCGCTGGGCAGGCTGGCCGCTTCGCGCGGCTGCAGGAGGCCGTCCAGCCATTCGGCGGACAGGGTCAGGCGAGTGTGGCTGTCGTCCAGCAGATAGAGCTGGCTCAGCTCACAGCCGGTCAGCTGTGCCGCCGCCTGCACCAGGCGGCCGAGCAGCGCCTCGACACTGGCGCTGCGGGTCAGGCTGGCATGTTGCGTCAGCAGCGCTTCGGCATACCGCAAAGGCTGGGGAATCTGGGCGAACATCGGCGGCACCTCAGGCGAACTCGCAGACGACGGCGCCGGCGCCATCCAGGGTCGCATGCACCCGCTGCAGGGTTTCCCCGGCGGCCATGGCATCGAGCAGGCGATCGGCTACCAGTGGCTGCAGATGCCGCACGATCAGTTGGTCGATCCAGCGCACGCCGCTGTCGCCATGCTTGCAGCGCTCGGCAAGATGGCCGACCAGCGGCTCGCTGTGGCTGAACGACAGCTGGCGGCGAGCTAGGCGTTCGCCGAACCGCGCCAGCTTGAGGGCGACCAGTTCATGGAGCAGCTCGCCGGCTACCGGGTAGTAGGGCACCACGCGCATGCGCGCGAGCAGGGCCGGCTTGAAGTGCCGGCTGAGCGCCGGGCGGATGGCCTGCTCCAGCTCTTCGACGGCAGGCCGCCGCCCCTCCTGACAGAGGGCGGCGATGCGCTCGCTGGCGAGATTCGAGGTGAGCAGGATCAGGGTGTTGCGGAAGTCGATCACCCGGCCTTCGCCGTCGTTGGCCACGCCCTTGTCGAAGATCTGGTAGAAGAGGTCGAGCACGTCCGGATCGGCCTTTTCCACCTCGTCGAGGAGGATCACCGAATAAGGCTTCTGCCGAACCGCCTCGGTGAGCATGCCGCCTTCGCCGTAGCCGACATAGCCAGGTGGCGCGCCGATCAGCCGCGAAACCGTGTGCCTCTCTTGGAATTCGGCCATGTTGATGGTGGTGAGGAAGCGTTCGCCGCCATACAGCAGATCGGCCAGGGCCAAAGCGGTTTCGGTCTTGCCGACGCCGCTGGGTCCGACCAGGAGGAACACGCCCACCGGCGCGTCCGGCTCGTTCAGCCCGGCGGCAGCGGCGCGCATGGCGCGGTCGAGCATTCGTACCGCCTGCTCCTGGCCGCGCACGCGCTGGCGCAGATCGTGGGCAAAGGAGGCGACCCTGGCGTTATGCTCGCGGGCCAGCTGGGCCAGCGGCACGCCGGTCCACTGGCTGATCACCTCGGCCACCAGGCGCGGGCAGACTTCGTGGCTGACCAGACGCTCGTCGGCCTGGGCTGCATTCAGCTCAGCCTGGACTTCGCACAACCGTCTTTCCAGCGGCGCGAGGTCCGCCGGTGATTCGCCATCGGCCGCCAGCCGACGCGCTTCTGCGTACTGCCGACGCAGCTCCAGCAGCCGCTCGGCCAGGGTGCGCTGGCAGCTCCAGCGGCTCTCCAGCGCCTTCTGCTCAAGGCGGGCAGCAGCCAGGCGATCCTCCAGCTGCCGCAGTGCATCCGGGTCGATCAGCAGACCGGCGTCCAGATCGCGGGTCAGCGCCAGCAGGCGGCGCTCGCCTTCGGCGATCTCGCCACGCAGGCGTTCCAGTGCCTGCGGCGGCGCGGCCAGGCTGATGCGTACGCGGGCGCAGGTGGTGTCGAGCACGTCGACCGCCTTATCGGGCAGCTGGCGGCCGGCGAGGTAACGGGCGGACAGCTCGGCGGCGGCGACCACCGCATCGTCGCGCAGGTAGACGCCATGGCTTTTCTCGTAGACCGGCGCCAGGCCGCGCAGGATGGTCGCCGCCTCGGCCACCGTCGGCTCGACCAGCTGGACTGGCTGGAAGCGCCGGGCCAGGGCCGGGTCTTTCTCGAAATACTTCCTGTATTCGCTCCAGGTGGTGGCGGCGATGGTGCGCAGCTCGCCGCGCGCCAGAGCCGGCTTGAGCAGGTTGGCGGCGTCCGATCCACCGGCCTGACCGCCGGCACCGATCAAGGTGTGGGCTTCGTCGATGAACAGGATGATCGGCCGGGGCGAAGCCTTCGCCTCGTCGATCACCCCCTGCAGGCGCCGCTCGAACTCGCCCTTGACGCTGGCCCCGGCTTGCAGGAGCCCCAGATCGAGGCCGAGCAGCTCGACGTCCCGGAGCGCTGCCGGCACCTCGCCACTGGCGATGCGCAGGGCCAGCCCCTCGACCAGAGCGGTCTTGCCGACCCCGGCCTCGCCGACCACGATGGGGTTGTTCTTGCGCCTCCGGGCGAGGATGTCGACCATCTGGCGGATCGCCTCGTCGCGGCAGAGCACCGGGTCGAGCCGACCGGCGCGGGCCTGCCCGGTGAAGTCGTGGGTGAAGCGCATCAGCGCCGATTCGCCGCAAGCCACCTGCCCGCGAGAGGGCCGCGCCTGCTGGGCAAGGGCATGGTCGCGCAGGCGCTCGGCATCGATCCTGGCCAGCAGCGGCTGGTAGCGGCTGCCGGCATGGCGCAGCGGGTTGCGCAGCAGGGCGAGGATCAGCGCGGCTTGATCGATCTGGCTCTGGCCCAGCTCCAGACTGGCGACCAGCAGGCTGTCCTGCAGCCACTGCACCAGTTCGGCGGAGAACACCGGGTTGCGCGATTCGCAGGCTTCCGCGCGCGGCTGCAGCACCCGGGACAGCTCCGCCTCGTCCACTCCGGCATCCTGCAGGGCGCGCCCCAGCAGGCCCTGCGGGCGCTCGAGCAATCCGAGCAGCAGATCCTCGACGAGGATCCTGCTGCCGCCGCGGGCCACGCAGCGCTCGGCGGCACCCTCCAGGTCACGGCGGCTGTCGGCATCCAGGGCCTGTACCAGTTGTTGCAGATCGACGTTGATCATTCCATCAGTCCTTAATGAATGCGGTTGCCCAGGGTGACGATGCCGTCGGCGCGTTCGCCGCCGAGCCAGCTGGTCCAGCCCAGCCGGCAAGGATTGCCTTCGCCGATGCGCAGCTCGCGGATTTCGTCCCGGCGCAGCTGCAGGCGGATGTCGTAGTCCAGCGGGTCGCGCAGGGTGAAACGCACCAGGGCGCAGAGCGGCTGGTAGCCCGTACCGAGCGGGAGAAACTCGTGGAAGCGCTCCCAGGACAGCTCGCGGATATGGATGCGGAACTTGCCGCCGCGGTCGCGCACCCGCTCGCCCAGCACCAGGCTGTCGCCGAGCCGGCTGTTGGCCAGGCCGAGGCGGTTGCGTTGCTCGGCAAGGATGTCTACCTGGCGCTCCAGGCATTGCTCGATGGCGAGTTCGGCATGCTTGAAGTAGTAGCGCAGCACCGACTCGATCAGCGCCGCCGAATGGGCACGCAGGCTGAGCAGGCCGAGGTAGGGCAGGAGGCGGTTCCAGTTCAGCTCCCGGGTCTGGCGGATGGCCGGGCCGCCGAGGCCGATCAGGGCGAACAGCTCGGCGGAGAAGGGGTCGCTGGCGCCACCGGCGAAACGCGCCCAGTAGCGGTACTTCCGCCAGATCGGCAGCAGCAGGCGCTGCAGGCGGTTGTTGAACAGGTCGAGGAAATCCCGGGTCGGATTGCCGTCTTCGCCGTCGCCGAGGGCCTGTTCGCCATAGAAGGCGGGCAGGGGTGAACCGGCACCGAACAGTCCGACCAGGTTGACGTTCAGCCGCGCCCGCAGCTCGCCGTGCTCCTCGAAGAACTCGACGCGCTCGATGTCGCTGCCGGGAAAGCCCAGGCTCGGATTGGCGACGAACTCCAGACGCTCGTACAGCGCCGGATCGTCCAGTTCGGGATGTGCGGCTTTCAGCCGCTCCAGCACCATCAGCACGCCCTGGAACAGGCTGTATTCGCGGATGCTCCGGCCGAGCCGGCTCAGAGCAGGGGCTGCTGCCCCATGCGCGGCGTCCATTGATACAACTCTCCCTGAATACTCCGTACGTGCAGCTCGTGATAGGAATTGAGGCTGGCGTACAGGGCGAAGAACTCGTTGAGCACCGAGGCGAAGAGGAACAGGTCCCCATCGCCTAGGTAGTGTTCGGCATCCATCAGCAGCTCGGTGCGCACCCCGCGCACCGGCAGGCCATGGTGCAGGCGGTCGACATGGCGGTGCTCGATATGCCTGAGCCCGCCGAGCCGGCGCTGGCCGACCTTGGCCGCGTGCTGGTCGTAATGGCGCGGCAGGTCGTAGGTTTCGAGGATGACCTTGAGCGCCTCGACATTGGCCAGCGACAGGTAGTTCAGCGACATGTTGCTGATCAGCTTCCAGAGGAAGTCGCGCTCCAGCGGCGGCGCGTAGCTCGGCGTCACCGCGCCGATGTTGCGGAAAGTGAGGAACTCCGGCGTGTCCTCGCTGGGCAGGCAGATATCGCCCGGGGCCAGCTGGCTCGGCAGGTTCTGATTGGTGCAGGTCAGCTCGATGGACAGCGTCTCGTGCCGGTCGGGATCGCGCTGGCCGAAACTCAGCCAGGTCTCCAGGCCGTCGCCGAGCAGCGAGGGCCGCTGGCGCAGGCTGTAATGCGGCCGGGCCAGCGGCACGTCGAAGCTCGGGTCGTGCTCGAAGGACTCGAACGGCACGTACTCCTCGTAGCCCATGCCGCCGGGCCTCCAGCCGGTGACGCGATCCACCGAGAAGACCCCGCAGTGAAGGGCGTCGTGCTCCGCCGGACGCAGCAGGTACTGATCCTGCTTGCCGTCCAGGCGGACCGGGATGGCGTCGTGGGCGAACAGGTTGACCACCGGCGTGCAGTACAGGCGCAGGTTGTCCAGGGTCGGGCGGATCCGCTCCAGCCCGGCCTTGCGGATATCGAAGCGCAGCTCGAGACCGCGGGCCTGCTTGAGCTGCTTCTCGGGCAGGCGCTGCAGGGCGTCCAGACCGAGCAGATCGACGAACAGGAACTTGTCCTGGAAGGCGAAGTACTCCTGCAGGTAGCGGTAGCCACGGAAGGTGTTGAGCGGGTAGGGGACCAGCGCCTGGTCTTCGGCGAAACCGACCGGCTGCACCCGGTCGGGCTCCAGGCGCAACGCAGGCAGCGGCTGGCCCTGGGCATCCCTGAACGGCTGACCCTCGCCATCCAGGGCGATCAGCTGGATGCCCTCCAGGTGACGCAACAGGCCCAGGTAGAGCAGCTGGCTGATATAGCGCTCGCCGGCCAGGTGCAGGCGCAGCTGCCGGAGGTTAAGCTCGCCGAGGTGGCCGTCGGCGCTCATTGTCAGGCGCAGGCTCAACAGGGCGCCATCGCCCTTCACCGAATAGTCCATCGCGTCCAGTGCCAGCGGCAGCACCTCGGTGGCGTAGCAGGTGCGGAAGCGGCAGGTCACGCCCCGGATCGGCCTCGATTCCACCGGCGTGTTCCGCGGTACCGTCAGTGCCGGGCCGGGACGCTCGAGCGGATCGAACTGCAGCATGGCAAAGGCCGGCAGCGGGCGCATGTAGTTCGGCCAAAGCAGGTGCATCAGCGAATGGGTCAGCTCCGGCAGCTCGTCGTCGAGCTTCTGCCGCAGGCGCCCGGTGAGGAAGGCGAAGCCCTCCAGCAGGCGCTCCACGTCAGGATCGCGCCCGCTCTGGCCGAGAAACGGCGTCAGCGCCGGATTGCGCTCGGCGAAACGCCTGCCCAATTGGCGCAGAGCGGTGAGTTCGCTCTGGTAGTAGTGGTTGAAGGACATTTATCTATCCCTGATCCGCCAGTGCTGGTGGCTTGTTCCGAATGAGCAGTGAAAAACGCTGCTCCTGACGTATGAGGTCATGGACACTAACTTCGGTGCGCTAACCGTCTTGATATATAGATGGCTGTGAGTGATAGCCCGCCAGACAGACCAGCAAAGAACAATCCTCGCAAGGGGTGCTCCGGAAGCAGATAGATAAGCACCACAGTGAGCAGTGCACAGGCGAGCGCAACTTTTACTTTCAGGCTCGAAGTCAGGGCAATTAGTCCATTAGTTAGGACGAAGACAACGAAAATGAGCTGGACGGCCAGGCCGATCGCAACGCTTCTAGCGAACGGCTCACCAAATAAGGCGGTGTAAACCTGAAAGCCTATGGACGTAACTATCGGGAATAATAAGCACGCCATTCCATGGCACCCGAAAGCTATCATTAGTTGCCGGCTCATTTCTTCCATTCTCCATATTGCGCAAGGGAGCCGGCAGCGATGGAATTTTGCAGATATTGCAATGATCCCGGCTGGTAAACGGTATTTGCTCTCTCGATTATTCGGACGGTGTGCGGGGTATGAAATAGCTCCTTCCGGATGGCTAACTGGAAATTTTCGGAGGCCCAGAGAGCCCCTCGAAGAACCATATAGTTATCGTATTCATTGGTTGGGTCGTCTTTCGGAGAGAACGGATTGCCGTCCCCATATTCCATGCCGGTCCGCACTGTCTTGCTGATTGCGGCTGATTTGGTTCGCAACTCTTCCAGATATTTCCTGAACGTATCGACAGCGAATGGGATCTGTCCAACCCCGTCGGTCCAGTAGGGTGCGTTGTCGACTATGACCATCAAGAATCCGGCGCCCCCTTCCGAATTGGCTTTCCAATCGCCTTGAAGCCTTGTGGAGAAGCTGATCGACCACCGATCAACGATGGCGAAGTCGATGATTTGCCCCCAAGTAAAGTGTTTATACGCAGAGTAGGCTTCGGAGCCTGGCTTGGATGAGTTCGGATGCAGCCAGATCAGCTTTCGATAATTATCAGCCAGTGGTTCGAACCACTGAATTTTCTCCGAGTAAAGTTTGTCGGCCGTTATAATGCGAAAAGGCTTTTCATCCTGCTTCGGTCGGACGGCGAATAGGGGGAAACCGTTCTTACGCGTAATCAGCCAAGCTTTGGGAGCTTTGATTTTCAGCGCCTTCTTGTCCTCGCTCGGTGTACTTTCGGACTGCACCTTGAGTTCGGTCTTGCCATTGCTGGTCTCGAAGGTATAGGTGACTCCGTCAATCGTGATGAGGGTTTCCATCAATTTTCTCCGGAGATGTAAAGCATAAGGGCTTCTTTTTGGCTTCCGGTGGAAATGATGCCGGTCATGCCGTTCTCCATGGTGGCGCCCTGCTTGATGATGCCGCTCTCGGACACGATGCGGTACGAAAGATTTTTCAAGGGTTGGCCATCCTCCGTCTCAACAGCGAACAAGCGGTCAAAGCCAGCGGCCAAGTGGACTGGGCTCGGCGAAGTAAACTCCGCCGCCACCAAACTCGTTCCGATCAACACAGTCCCCGACCCACCCACCACCACATTCCCATGGCTACCCACCGAGCCCAATACGGCCGCCGGCTTGCCATTGATCAACACGTTGGGAATCAGATCGCCGCTCATGGCGCCGCCGCAGGCCGAGGCATCGCCCAGTCGCGCAGCCGGCAGGCCGTCGAACAGCACATCGGGCGAGCCTTGGGCGATGGGGTTGGTGCCATGGCCAGGAACCGGGCAGTCGGTGGGATCGCCCAGGCGAGCGGCGGGTTTTCCGGACATCCGTGGTCCTCCTCACTGAACCTTCACTTGTCCGCTGCCATCCAGGCTGGCGGCGAAGCTGACCTGACGCTTGAAGCCGTCCACGTCCAGCAGCCCTTCGATGGCGAAATTGAGGCTGAGCGGGTCGTGGTCGCGCGGCAGGGAAACCACCCGCACCTGACGCAGGCGCGGTTCGTAGGCCTCGATGAAACGCTCGATGGCACTGCGTGCCTGCTGCAGCGAATCGTGCAACGACAGGCGCATGTCATTGAGATCGGGCAACCCGTAGTCGGGCAGCGTCTGCACGCTGCCCGCCCGGGTGCTGAGCATCTTCGCCAGGTGGACAGCCACCGAGGCCGTGACGGCCACCTCGCGGCTCCAGCCGGCACGCCGGCTGGCCTCGCCGCCCAGGCGCTCGAACAGGCTGCCATAGCTCACGATGCTTATTCCTTGTCCAGCTTGCCGACCAGCGACAGGGTGAAGTCCGCCCCCATGTACTTGAAGTGCGGCCGCACGCTGAGGCTGACCCGATACCAGCCCGGCTCGCCGTCCACGTCGCTGACGCCGATCTGGGCGGCGCGCAGCGGACGACGGCCGCGGACTTCGGCGCTGGGGTTGTCCTGGTCGGCGACGTACTGGCGGATCCACTTGTTCAGCTCGCGCTCCAGATCGCTGCGCTCCTTCCAGGCGCCGATCTGCTCGCGCTGCAGCACCTTCAGGTAGTGGGCCAGGCGGTTGACGATGAACAGATAGGGCAGTTGGGTGCCGAGCTTGTAGTTCAGCTCGGCGGCGCGGCCTTCCTCGCTGTTGCCGAAGAACTTGGGCTTCTGCACCGAATTGGCGGAGAAGAAGGCGGCGTTGTCGCTGCCCTTGCGCATGGTCAGGGCAATGAAACCCTCTTCGGCCAGCTCGTATTCGCGACGGTCGGAGACCAGTACCTCGGTGGGAATCTTGGTCTCGATCTCGCCCATGCTCTCGAAGTGATGCAGCGGCAGGTCGTCCACCGCGCCGCCGCTCTGCGGACCGACGATGTTCGGACACCAGCGGAACCTGGCGAAGCTGTCGGAGAGACGGCTGGCGAAGGCGTAGGCTGTGTTGCCCCACAGGTAGTGCTCGTGATCGTTGGCCACGGTCTCCTTGTAAACGAAGGTCTTCACCGGATTGTCCTGCGGGTCGTACGGGGTGCGCAGCAGGAAGCGCGGCAGGGTCAGGCCGACGTAGCGGGAGTCCTCCTGCTCGCGGAAGCTTTGCCACTTGGCGAACTGCGGCCCGTCGAAGTGATCCCTGAGATCCTTCAGATCGGGCAGGCCGGTGAAGCTATCCAGACCGAAGAACCCGGGACCGGCGGCGGCGATGAACGGGGCGTGGGCCATGCTGGCGACGCTGGCGACGTACTGCATCGTCCTCACGTCCGGCGCGCTGGGGTCGAAGAAGTAGTTGGCGATCAGCGCCCCTACCGGCTGGCCGCCGAACTGGCCGTACTCGGCGGTGTAGATGTGCTTGTAGAGGCCGGACTGGACCACCTCCGGGCTGTCCTCGAAGTCCTCCAGCAGGTCTTCCTTGGAGGCGTTGAGCACCTCCAGCTTGATGTTCTCGCGGAAGTCGGTGCGGTCCACCAGCAGCTTGAGGCCGCGCCAGGCCGACTCCAGGGACTGGAACTGCGGGTGATGGAGGATCTCGTCCATCTGCCGGCTGAGCTTGCCGTCGATCTCGGCGATCATGCGGTCGACCAGGGCCTTCTTCACCGGCTCGTGCTCGTTGTGCGGCTTGAGCAGTTCCTCGATGAAGGCCGAGATGCCGCGCTTGGCGATGTCATAAGCCTCGTCGCCGGGGGTCAGGCGGGTTTCCGCGATGATGCGATCGAGAATGCCGGATTCGGCCGTGCTCTGTTCACGTGCTACTGCTGCGCTAGTGCTCATCAATCAGCGTCCTTGTCGCTCGGTATCAGGAATTCGGCTTGTCCTGGGCAGCCAGGCCCAGCTCGGCGAGCACCCGCTCGCGGGAGGCGTCGTCGGCGAGCACGCTCTCGATCGCCTTGCGGAACGCCGGGGCGTTGCCCAGCGGGCCCTTGAGGGCGACCAGAGCGTCGCGCAGCTCCATCAGCTTCTTCAGCTCCGGCACCTGCTCGACCAGGCTGGCCGGGTTGAAGTCCTTCATCGACTGGATGCGCAGCTGCACCGGCAACTCCTCGTCGCGGGGCTCATCCTGCAGGCGGTTGGGCACGCCGAAGGTCAGGTTCAGTTCCTGCTTGGCCAGCACCTCGTCGAAGCTGTGCTTGTCGATGGCGATCGGCTTGCGATCCTCGATCTTGCGGGCGTCGGGGCGCTGGGTGAAATCGCCGAGCACCATCAGTTTGAGGGGCAGTTCGATCTCTTCCTGGACGCCGCCGGTGGCGGGCTTGAAGGTGACGTTGATGCGTTCCTTGGGGGCAACCGAGCCTTCTTTGGCCATGGTGTTCTCCGTTACGGTGATGGCCCGAAGGCCGGGTCCAGCGCCACCTCGAGATCGAGGTGGCACAACCTGCGGTAGATCTCGTCTTTGCGTTCGCGCACCGCATGGTTCTGCGGCAGCAGCTCACAGCAGCTGTGCAGCAGGTGCAGCACTTCCAGGGCAAGATCGGGCTCCCAGTCGCCGAGGCCGGAGGCCGCCAGCTGCTGATCGAGGGATTCGAGCTGGGTCTTGGCCAGTTCGTACTTCTTCGCCTGGTAACACAAACGGGCCAGGGCCAGCTGCCAGTAGAAGCGTTCGCGACCGCCACAAGCCCGGGCGAGGCCCCGCTTGAGCTGCTGCACGGCGGCCTTCAGGCCGTCGTCGCGCAGCACCGCCTGCACGTCCCGCAGCGCCTGGCCCCAGGCCGGCATGGCCCCGGCAGCGACCGGCTCGGGCTCGCGGCGACTTTCCGGCTTGTGCAGATGCGGCATGACCCGGGACGCCAGCCAGGCGCGGGTCTCGGCATCGGCGAAGGGCGTGCCGTCGTGAAAGCGCAGCGCCTCAAGCCCCGGCAGGCGCTGGAGGAACAGCGCCAGCTGGATCTCCACTTCGCGCATGGCCGTCTCTTCCCGGAGGGCCTGCAGGCACGACCACACCAGACGCTGGCCATCGAGCCAGAAGGGCGAGCGGGCGAGGCTGGCTTCCAGATCCACCAGCAGGTCGGCATAGAGCCCTTGGACGAAGCGCTCGCGGTAGCTGGCCAGCCGGTCAGCCGGCAGGCCGCGCAGGGCCGTGACCTGCTCGGCGCTGCGCTCCGGCAGGCTGTCGATCGGCAGCCAGAGCAGAGTGCGGGCCAGACGCAACGCCTTGAGGTCGCAGGCTTTCTGCTTCAGCCACCAGGCACACAGCGGGCGCGCCTGCTCCTGCAGAAAACGCAGACTCTTGTGAGCCTCCTTCTCACTATCCACGCCGGCAGCGGAAGAGAGGATCTGAGTCGCGGCCTGCTTGACCTGGGCGATGGCGGCTACTACCGGGCCAGGCTCGGGTTGTCCGCGGCTGGTGCGCTCGATCATCTCGTCCAGTCGCCGGCAGAGCGGCAGCAGCAGGGGGGCCTCTTCGCCGAGATGGCCGGACAGGCATTGCTCCAGCGCCCGCAGATGACCGGCCAGGGAGCGGAACAACGGCAACTGCTCGCCCAGGGGTACCTGTTCGCCCAGAGCCTGCTCCATACGAGGCAGCAGCCAGCCGATGGCAGCGGCACGGGTTCGTGGCTTGCACGGGTGCAGTTCACTCCAGTGCTCGAGACAAAGGTGACGCAGCAGGCCCAGCCCGGCCTCCAGGCCGGCGAAGGAATCGCACTGGTAGAGCCCCCAGATCAACCAGGCGGCAATCCGCAGATCCTTGGACTGTTCGGCGAGCAGTACTTCGCTATGCTCGCGAACTTTCTGCCAGTCTACGCTACCGCCCCCGTGCAGCGCGGAAGCCTTGCCCAGTTCCTTTTCCAGCAGCCCGTATTGATCCGTATAACGGACATCCGCGCCGGCGAAGTTGCCCTCGCTTATGGGGGAACTGGCCAACCTTAAATAGCGAACGGCCAGTTCGGTCGAGTGTTTCAATCCCTGAATCCTAATTATCATGTGCGATCATTCGAACTTGGCGAATAATCAAAAGAAGAACTTCCCCATCAAGTGCGCAACTTTTTGCGCACTTCCTAAAGTTCTCGCACAGAATCAAAAACTCTTACAGGGCGCGCATCCTATCCCCTATGTTCTTAATAAAGTGTGAACCATTAGAACTTATGGGAAATTCCAGAATTCGTCTTCAAGCAAGTGAAAAATGCGAATTATTAATCTTTGGCGCCAACTCGCCTTTTTCCATCAAAGACCGACCGTCTAATCATCCGATAAATGCAGAGATAGTTTGACTATCAAGGATCTGTAATCTTCCCGACTAGAGCAAAGCATTGAATCAATGGGGCCACAGGACGGGACAATTAACGATTGCCGGCAACTTGAAGTTGCTCGTCCAATACATTGGCAATAACGGAATCAAGTTCAGTTAATTAAGGAGCGATCTACACGAATACGCTCTTCGCCCCGAATCCGAATAAAGTGCCGAGACTGGTCTAAGCTTTCCCAATACCCGTGGGCGCTGCCTCTGAGCGCGCTCTGCCATCGCTGGTTGTTCCGCAAACGGAGTAAGACCATGCCCTTCAAAGCCCGCCATACCTCTCTGGCCGAGATGAAGCTCGAACGGGAGATCCACGATCTCATGCAGGCGCTGGACGATCTCAAGGCCGGTGCCTCGCACGACAGCCATCGGAATTACGAACAGCTCAAGGAGCGTGCGGCGGATATCCTGCAACGGTCGCGCAGCCAGTGGAACGACACCTATTCCAGCCTGTCGCACAAGGCCTGTCAGGCCAGCAAGTGCGCTAGCGACTGCGCGCGTACCCATCCATGGACGGCGCTCACCCTGGGCGTCGCGGCCGCAGCGCTGATCGGTCTGATGTGCACCTCCCGCCACCGACACTGAGCGGCAGCGGGGGCCGGGCGGTCAGACCTGGCTGCGCAGCAGGGCCAGTACCGGGGCGGTATCCGGGCTGACGCCGCGCCAGAGGCGGAACGCCTCGGCCGCCTGCTCGACCAGCATGCCCAGGCCGTCCCGCGCCTGTGCCGCGCCCAGTTGCTGAGCCCAGCGGCAGAAGGGAGTGGCATCCGCCGCGTACATCATGTCGTAGCAGAAGGTCTGGCCTGGCCGGATCACGCCCTCCGGCAGGGGCGGCAGTTCGCCAGCCAGGCTCGCCGAGGTGCCGTTGACGATCAGGTCGAACGGCCCTTGCAGTTCAGCGAAGCGACAGGCCGACACCGGCCCCAGATCGGCGAATTCGCGGGCCAGCGCCTCGGCCTTGTCCTCGGTGCGGTTGGCGATCACCAGCGCGGCCGGGCGCTCCGCCAGCAGCGGCTCAAGCACGCCGCGTACCGCGCCGCCGGCTCCCAGCAGCAGGATGCGCGCGCCGCCCAGGACGAGGCCGGCGTGTTTCAGGTCGCTGACCAGGCCGGCGCCGTCGGTGTTGTCGCCGAGCAGCGAGCCATCCTCGCGCTTCATCAGGGTGTTCACCGCGCTGGCGCGGCGGGCCCGCGGGGTGAGCTGGTCGGCCAGGCGGAAAGCCTCTTCCTTGAAGGGCACGGTGACGTTGGCGCCCTTGCCGCTGGCGAAGAAGGCACGGGCGAAACCGGCGAAATCGTCCAGCGGCACGAGCAGGGGCTCGTAGCCGAGCTGCTGGCCGGTCTGTTCGGCGAACAGGCGGTGGATCTGGGGTGACTTGCTATGGCCGATGGGGTTGCCGAAGACGGCGTAGCGGTCCATGGATAACCTCGAACGATGCAGGGATGCGCCGTGCCGCGACGGCGAAGCCAGCCGCCGCACGGCGCCAGATGGATCGGGCGGATGGGTTCGCCGGCGATCAGCGATTCGCGAGCCAGTCGCGGTCGGTCAGGAAGTATTCGGTCAGGCGCGCTTCCTCGCTGCCTGGCTCCGGCTTCCAGTCGTAGCCCCAGCGCACCAGCGGCGGCAGCGACATGAGGATCGACTCGGTGCGCCCGCCGGACTGCAGGCCGAACAGGGTGCCGCGGTCGTAGACCAGGTTGAACTCCACGTAGCGACCGCGGCGGAAGGCCTGGAATTCCCGCTCCCGCTCGCCGTAGGGGGTGTTCTTGCGCTTCTGCACGATCGGCAGGTAGGCCTTCAGATAGGCATCGCCCACGGCGCGCAGGAAGGCGAAGCTGGTGTCGAAATCCCACTCGTTCAGGTCGTCGAAGAACAGGCCGCCGATGCCGCGGGGTTCGTGGCGATGCTTGAGATGGAAATAGCGGTCGCACCATTCCTTGAAGCGCGGGTAGACATCGGCGCCGAACGGGGCGCAGGCGTCGCGGGCGGCCTCGTGCCAGTGGATGCAGTCCTCTTCGTTGGCGTAGTAGGGAGTCAGGTCGAAGCCGCCGCCGAACCACCAGACCGGCTCCTCGCCGGCCTTCTCGGCGCTGAAGAAGCGCACGTTGGCATGGGAAGTGGGCACGTAGGGATTGCGCGGGTGGATAACCAGGGACACGCCCAGGGCCTGGAAGCCGCGCCCGGCCAGTTCCGGCCGGTGGGCGCTGGCCGAAGGCGGCAGACCGGCGCCGAACACGTGGGAGAAATTCACGCCGCCCTTTTCGATCAGTCCGCCTTCCTCCAGCACCCGGGTCCGTCCGCCACCACCGCCCTCTCGGGTCCAGGCATCCTCGCGAAATCGAGCTTGGCCATCCTCCGACTCCAGGGCGCCGCAGATGCGGTCTTGCAGGTCGAGCAGATAGGCTTTCACGGCAGCGGTACGATCGTTCACGACATCTCCCAGGTTGAAAAACGGCAGGCGGCGCATGGGCCGGGACGCGGCTAGCATAGCATTGCGCATCCTGACGCCGCAGTTGACGGGACGTTGGCGCGGCGCTTGGATAGGCGCTTTCGCATCGGCGCCCGCTAGGGCCTGTACGAGAAGCCAGCCGAGCGCAGGCACTTTCCGTACGGGGCCCAGGCTCCGGTCAACCAGAAGGAGAACGAAGCATGGCCAAGCGCATCCAGATCAGCCGCCACGGCGGCCCCGAAGTCCTCGAATGGGTCGACTACACACCGAACGAGCCCGGCCCGCGGGAGGTACGGGTGCGCAACCGAGCGATCGGCCTCAACTTCATCGACACCTACTATCGCAGCGGGCTGTATGCGCCGGCACAGATGCCTTCCGGCCTCGGCTCCGAGGGCGCCGGCGTGGTCGAGGCGGTGGGCAGCGAGGTCAGCCGCTTCCGGGTCGGCGATCGCGTCGCCTATGCCACCGGACCGCTGGGCGCCTACGGCGAGCTGCACGTGCTGCCCGCCGACAACCTGGTCAAGCTGCCGGAATCCATCGGTTTCGAAGAAGCCGCTGCGGTGATGCTCAAGGGCCTGACCGTGCAGTACCTGCTGAGCCAGATCGGCCGGTTCGGGGGCGGCGAGACCATCCTCTTCCATGCCGCCGCCGGCGGCGTCGGCAGCATCGCCTGCCAGTGGGCCAAGGCGATCGGCGTCAGACTGATCGGCACCGTCGGCTCGCCGGCCAAGGCCGAGCGAGCCAAGGCCCTGGGCGCCTGGGAGGCCATCGACTACAGCCGCGAGAACGTGGTGCATCGGGTGCTGGAGCTGACCGACGGGAAGAAATGCCCGGTGGTCTACGACTCGGTGGGCAAGGACACCTGGGACATCTCGCTGGACTGCGTCGCCCCGCGCGGCCTGCTGGTCAGCTTCGGCAACGCCTCGGGCCCGGTCACCGGGGTCAACCTCGCCGTGCTGGCGCAGAAGGGCTCGCTGTTCGTCACCCGCCCGGCGCTGGGCGGCTACGCCGATACCCCGGAGCGTCTGCAGGCGATGGCGGACGAGTTGTTCGGCATGCTGGAAGGCGGCAAGGTCAAGGTCGAGATCGGCCAGAAATTCCCGCTCGCCGAGGCGGCCAAGGCCCAGGAAGCCCTGACCGGACGCAAGACCACCGGCTCGACCATCCTGCTGCCGTGAATCCCGACGCCGGGGCGGAGCGCTCCGACCCGGCCAGGCAATCTAGTCCGGGCGGATCACCCGGCCGGTGATCAGGTCGCGAATGATGCTCGGATTGCGCCGCCCACCCAGCGGGCCGTTCAGCACGGCATCCAGCTGGCGGGGGAAGTACTGCTCTACCCGCAGCCGCGAACGTGCGGCGGGACGCCCGGCCACATTGGCCGAAGTGGACACCAGCGGCCCGGTCAGGGCGCAGAGCTCGCGCACCAGCGGGTGATCGCTGACGCGCAGGGCGACGCTGCGGTGCCTGCCGGTGATCCACTCCGGCAGGCGTTCCTGGTGCGGCACCAGCCAGGTGTTCGGCCCCGGCCAGGTGCCGCCCAGCCGGTCCTGCCAGGCCTGCGGCAGATCGGCGAGGAGAAAGTCGAACTGGCGGATGTTGTCGGCGATCAGGATCAGGCCCTTGTCCATCGGCCGCTCCTTGAGCGCCAGCAGGCGATAGACGGCGTCCTCGTTCCACGGATCGCAGCCCAGTCCCCAGACGGCCTCGGTCGGGTAGGCGATCACCCCACCGGCACGCACCACCCGCGCCACCCGTTGCACACGCCAATGACTGACCATCTCTTGTCTCCCGGAAAAACCGTGCGCAGTGTACCCAAGACTGCCGCCGGTGGAAAAAGCCCCTGCTCGGCACCCGCCTCACTGGCCGCCGCAGCCCAGCCAGAGCCCACCCTCGCGGACCACGGCGCCTTCCAGCTCCAGTTCGGTCAGCGCCGCCAGCACCCGGGCCAGCGGCCAGCCACTGGCCACCGCCAGGGTTTCGCTGCTCTGCGGGGCGGCATGCAGCAGGGCGAGCAGGGGATGCGCTGCCGCGGCCTCCGGGTTATCCACAGCGGCGCTGCGCGGGGCCGGCACGGGAGTCTGCCAGCCGCGCAGCGCCTCGAGGATGTGCTCGACGTTTTCCACCAGGGTGGCGCCCTCGCGGATCAGCTGATGGCAGCCGCGGGCACCGGGATGGTGGATCGACCCCGGAATCGCGTAGACCTCGCGGCCCTGTTCGGCTGCCAGACGGGCGGTGATCAGCGAGCCGCTGGAGGGACTGGCCTCCACCACCAGCACGCCGAGGGACAGCCCGCTGATGATGCGGTTGCGCCGGGGGAAGTTGCTCGCCTGGGGAGGACAGTCCAGCGGCAGTTCGGAAACCAGCGCGCCGCCCCGGGCGACGATGTCCCTGGCCAGCGGTTCGTGCCGCGCCGGGTACAGATGCCGCAGGCCGGTGCCCAGGACCGCCACGGTCTGGCCGCCGGCTTCCAGAGCGCCCTGGTGGGCGGCGCCGTCGACGCCCAAGGCCAGTCCGCTGGTGATAACGAAGCCGCCGCCGGCCAGATGACGGGCGAAGGAGCGGGCGGTGTCCAGGCCGGGCTTCGACGCCTTCCGGCTGCCGACCATGGCCAGCTGCGGCCGCTCCAGCAGGGCGGGGTCGCCGGCGACGAACAGCAGCGGCGGGGCGTCGACCAGCTCGGCGAGCAAGGCGGGATAGTCCGGCTCGTCCCGGCACAGCAGATGCTGGCCCGGTTGCTCCAGCCAGGCGAGCGCGGCGGCGGCCCGCTCGCGTACCTCCAGGCTACGCCGCGCCTCGGCACAGGCGGCCGGCAGTCCCAGCGCCCGCCAGGCGCTGGCCGGTGCGCTGAGCGCCGCCGAAGCGCTGGCAAAGGCCTCCAGCAGACGCTGATAGCGCCGCGGCCCGAGTTCCGGCAGACAATGCAGGCGCAGACGGGCTTCGAGTTCGGCAGGAGAACGGGTGGGCATGTCGATCATCCTTGATCGGGAAAACGGAGGGAAAAGGGGAGGGAGCGGACGCTCCCTAGGGATTGCGCACCTTGTCCATCACCGCCAGCTGGCGCGAAGCGTTGAGGACCAGGCCATAACTGAGCTTTTCATAGGTGCGGAACACCATCAGCAGGCCCGCGCGCTCGTCAGGGATCTTCACCGACTCGCCGGTGACGCGGTCGCGCACGGTTTCGCCGGTCTTGTACACCGCCAGCACGCTGCCCTCGGCCAGACCGTCGCGCCGGCCCTTGTTCAGGGTCACCACGTCGAACTGGCCGATCTGCGTCACTCCGCGCGGCACGTCGATGATCAGGCCGTCGATCTTTTCGGAAGGCTCGCTGGGCATGAAGGTGGAATTGATCTTCCGTTCCTCGGTGGGGAACAGGCGATCGCCGAGACGCACCTCCTGGGTCGAGCGACTGAGCAGCAGGGTGGAGATGTCGCCCTCCTCGGCGACGACCTCGCCGCTGCCGATGTCGTCGGCATTGATGCCGAGGAGCTCCTGGGTCTTCGGATCGGAGTAGATCTTGCCCTGGCGGAAGATGCCGTACACCGTCTCGCCGGCGGCGAAATTGCCGCGCGCATAGACCCGGTCGCCGGCGCCGCTCACTACCCGCTCGGCATTGCCGGCGACGATGTAGGGCGCCCTCTGGAAGTCTTCCGGCTTGTCGACGATCCGGTTGCTCAGGAGGAAACTGTTGACCGCACCCAGCGGGATGGTCGGGATGGCCTCGGCCATCGGCGTGCTGTGCACCTTGGGCGACAGCCGGATGGTGCCGCGGCTGGCACCGCGCTCCAGCTGCAGACGCGGCTTGCCGTCGACGTAGACCAGGGTCAGGAAGTCGCCCGGATAGATCAGGTCGGGATTCTCGATCTGCGGGTTCGCGTGCCAGATCTGCGGCCACTGCCAGGGCTCGCGAAGGAACTTGCCGGAGATGTCCCACAAAGTATCGCCCTGGACGACCGTATAGCGCTGCGGATGGCCATCCCGGAGCTGCACGTCGGCCTGCGCCAGGCCGCAAGCGGCAGCCAGCAGCAGGGCGAGTAGTGATTTCCTCATGCGGTGAATCCCTTTATCATGTGCCTTCACGTGGAACGCCCCGACGCCGCGGATTTCCTTGCGAATCGCGACGTTAAGTCGTTTTTTCAATGCTGCTCGGCATCTTAGCAGCGCCGTTTTTCCCAATTCCACAAGTGCATCACAAACGCATATGGCCAAACTGAACATCCTCGAATTCCCCGATCCGCGCCTGCGAACCCTGGCCAAGCCGGTCGAGACGGTGGATGACGAGATCCGTCGGCTGATCGACGACATGTTCGAGACCATGTACGCCGCGCCCGGCATCGGTCTGGCGGCGACCCAGGTCAACGTGCACAAACGCGTGGTGGTGATGGACCTGTCCGAGGAAAAGAACGAGCCGCTGGTCTTCGTCAACCCCGAGTTCGAGTCGCTCACCGAGGAGCTGGAGCCCTACCAGGAAGGCTGCCTGTCGGTACCCGGCTTCTACGAGAACGTCGACCGACCGCAGAAGGTCCGGATCAAGGCCCTGGACCGCGACGGCCAGCCGTTCGAGCTGATCGCCGAGGGGCTGCTCGCGGTATGCATCCAGCACGAGTGCGATCACCTCAACGGCAAGCTGTTCGTGGACTACCTGTCTACGCTTAAACGCGACCGCATCCGCAAGAAGCTGGAGAAGCAGCATCGTCTGCAGGCTTGACCCCATCCCTGCAAAGGCTTGCCCCGGCAAGCCTTTTTCTTGAGCAAGAAATCATGACCCAGCCTTTGCGCATCGTCTTTGCCGGCACCCCGGAATTCGCCGCCGAACACCTCAAGGCGCTGCTGACCGGCCGCCATCGGGTGATCGCCGTCTACACCCAGCCGGACCGGCCGGCCGGCCGCGGGCAGAAGCTGACCCCCAGCCCGGTGAAGCAGCTGGCCTTGCAGCACGACATCCCCGTCCACCAGCCCCTGACGCTGCGCGATCCCGCCGCCCAGGCCGAACTGGCGGCACTCGAGCCCGACCTGATGGTAGTGGTCGCCTACGGCCTGATCCTGCCGCAGGCGGTGCTGGATACGCCGCGCCTGGGCTGCATCAACAGCCACGCCTCGCTGCTGCCGCGCTGGCGCGGTGCGGCGCCGATCCAGCGCGCCATCGAGGCCGGCGACGCCGAATCCGGGGTCACGGTGATGCGGATGGAGGCCGGTCTGGACACCGGACCGATGCTGCTCAAGGTCACCACGCCGATCGGCCCCGAAGACACCGGCGGCAGCCTGCACGACCGCCTCGCCGGGCTCGGCGCCCAGGCCGTGGTCGAGGCCGTCGATGCCCTGGCCGCCGGCAATCTTCCGGGCGAAAAGCAGGACGACGCCCTGGCCACCTACGCCCACAAGCTGAACAAGGACGAGGCGCGCCTCGACTGGAGCCGGCCGGCGCAGGAGCTGGAGCGGAAGATCCGCGCCTTCAATCCCTGGCCGATCTGCCACGCCAGCCTGAACGGCGAATCGCTGAAGGTACTGGCCGCCGTGCCGGGGCAGGGCAGCGGCGCGCCCGGCACCATCCTCGCCGCCAGCCGCGAGGGGCTGACCGTCGCCTGCGGCAGCGGCGCCCTGCTGCTCACCCGCCTGCAGTTGCCGGGTGGCAAGCCGCTGGCCTTCGGCGATCTCTACAACAGTCGCCGTGAGCAGTTCGCCGTCGGCCAGATCCTGCTCTAGGAGGAGGCGAACATGAGCCTGAATCCACGGCTGGCCGCCGCCCGCGCCTTGGCGGCGGTACTCGCCGGCAAGGCCTCGTTGAGCGGCAGCCTGCCGGCCCAGCAGGAGAAGGTCGATCCGCGCGATCGCGCCCTGGTCCAGGAGCTGGCCTTCGGCACCGCCCGCTGGCAGCCGCGCCTGGCGCTGCTCGCCGAAAAGCTGCTGCAGAAGCCATTCAAGGCCGCCGACCGTGACGTGGAAGCCCTGCTGCTGGTCGGTCTGTATCAACTGTTCCATACGCGCATCCCGGCCCATGCAGCGATCGGCGAAACCGTCGGCTGCGCCGACAGCCTGAAGAAGAGCTGGGCCAAGGGCCTGCTGAACGCCGTGCTGCGCCGCGCTCAGCGCGAGGGCACGGAGCTGCTCGCTGCGCTGGAGCGCGACCCAGCGGCCCGCACCGCCCACCCGCGCTGGCTGCAGCAGACGCTCAAGGCGCACTGGCCGGAGCACTGGGAAGCCATCTGCGCAGCCAACAACGAACACCCGCCGCTGACCCTGAGGATCAATCGCCGCCTGGCCTCGCGCGACGCCTACCTGGACGAACTGGAAGAAGCCGGTATTGCCGCCACGGCCTGCCGCTTCAGCCGCGACGGCATCAACCTCGTCGAGCCGCGCGACGTGCGCAACCTGCCCGGCTTCGCCGAAGGGCGGGTCAGCGTGCAGGACGAGGCCGCCCAGCTGGCCGCCGACCTGATCGAACTGGCGCCCGGCCAGCGTGTGCTGGATGCCTGCTGCGCCCCCGGCGGCAAGACCTGCCACCTGCTGGAAACCGGTTATCGCCTGGCCGAGGTGGTCGCCATCGACCTGGAGGAGAAGCGCCTGGAGCGAGTGCGCGAGAATCTCGCACGGCTGAGCCTGGAAGCCCGGCTGATCGCCGCCGACGCCCGGGCGACCGGCCAGTGGTGGGACGGCCAGCCGTTCCAACGCATCCTGCTCGACGCGCCCTGTTCCGCCACCGGGGTGATCCGCCGCCATCCGGACATCAAGCTGACCCGCCAGGCCGAGGACATCCCCGCTCTGGCGCGCCTGCAGGGCGAGCTGCTGGACGCGTTGTGGCCGACCCTGGAAGTCGGCGGCATCCTGCTCTACGCCACCTGTTCGGTCCTGCCGACGGAAAACACCGAGGTGATCGCCGCCTTCCTGGCCCGCACGCCGGGAGCCCGCGAGCTGGACATCGGCGCCAGCTTCGCCGGCGACAAGCCGGGCCTGGCGCAGCCTCACGGGCGCCAGTTGCTGCCGCAACCGGGCGGCCACGACGGTTTCTACTATGCCAAGCTGATCAAGATAGCCGCGAGCCCGCGCGGCTGAGGAATTGGGACGCGATGAAGATCATCATTCTCGGCGCCGGCCAGGTCGGCGGTACCTTGGCCGAGTATCTGGCCAGTGAAGCCAACGACATCACCGTGGTGGACACCGACAGCGATCGCCTGCGCAACCTGGGCGACCGCCTGGACATCCGCACCGTCACCGGCAAAGGCTCCTTCCCCACCGTACTGCGCCAGGCCGGAGCGGACGATGCCGACATGCTGGTGGCGGTGACCAACAGCGACGAGACCAACATGGTCGCCTGTCAGGTCGCCTACACCCTGTTCCACACCCCGACCAAGATCGCCCGGGTGCGCGAATCGGCCTATCTGCTGCGCAATGGCCTGTTCTCCAACGAGGCGATCCCGGTCGACGTGCTGATCAGCCCGGAACAGGTGGTGACCAACTACATCAAGCGCCTGATCGAATATCCCGGCGCGCTGCAGGTGATCGACTTCTCCGAAGGCAAGGCACAGCTGGTGGCCGTGCGCGCCTACTACGGCGGCCCGCTGGTCGGCCAGGAGCTGCGCCAGATCCGCGAGCACATGCCCAACGTGGACGCCCGGATCGCGGCGATCTTCCGCCGCAACCGGGCCATCCTGCCCAAGGGCAACACGGTGATCGAGGCCGACGACGAGGTGTTCTTCATCGCCGCGAAGAACCACATCCGCTCCGTGATGAGCGAGCTGCGCCGCATCGATGACGACAACAAGCGCATCGTCATCGCCGGCGGCGGACATATCGGCGAGCGTCTGGCCGAGGCCATCGAAAGCCGCTATCAGGTGAAGATCATCGAGGCCAACCCGGCACGCTGCCGCTACCTCTCGGACACCCTGGACAGCACCATCGTGCTGCAGGGCAGCGCCTCGGACAAGGATCTCTTGGTCGAGGAGAACATCAACGAGGCCGACATCTTCCTCGCCCTGACCAACGACGACGAGGCCAACATCATGTCCTCGCTGCTGGCCAAACGCCTCGGCGCGCGCAAGGTGATGACCATCATCAACAACCCGGCCTACGTCGACCTGGTGCAGGGCGGCGAGATCGACATCGCCATCAGCCCGGAGCTGGCCACCATCGGCACCCTGCTGACCCACGTGCGCCGCGGCGACATCGTCAGCGTGCACTCCCTGCGCCGCGGCGCGGCGGAAGCCATCGAGGCCATCGCCCACGGCGATGCCAAGTCGAGCAAGGTGGTCGGCCGGCGGATCGGCGAGATTCCCCTGCCGACGGGCACCACCATCGGCGCGGTGATCCGCGACGAACAGGTGATCATCGCCCACGACGATATCCTCATCGAATCCGGCGACCATCTGATCCTGTTCCTGGTGGACAAGCGCTACATCCGCGACGTGGAACGCCTGTTCCAGGTAGGGCTGGCGTTCTTCTAGAAACCGGTCCGGCAGCGGGGCACTAGACTGTATCCGCCATGACCACGAGGAAACGCCCATGCTCGAATCCCTGGAAAGGCTGCTGGCCAAGGGCACCGACAATGCGCTGTTGCGCTTCGGCCTGGGCAAGGGCCATCTGGATGCCGGCGATGCGGGCCGCGCCGTCGAGCACCTCGAGCGCTGCGTCGGCTTCGATCCCGGCTACTCGGCGGCCTGGAAACTGCTCGGCAAGGCCTATCTGGCCCAGCAAAACCCCGAAGCGGCCCGGCGGGCCTGGCAACAGGGACTGGCCGCCGCGCAGACGCACGGCGACAAGCAGGCGGAAAAGGAAATGGCGGTATTCCTGAAGAAGCTGGACAAGCAGGCGCCGCCGGCCTGAAGACCGCTCAGTACCACTTCTCCTCGCCCGGCGGGCGCTTCTTGAAGCGTTTCATGCTCCACATGTACTGGCTGGGATAGGCCCGCACGTACCGCTCGATCACCGCGCTCATCGCCGCCACCGCGGTTTCCGTATCCTCGCTGTACATCTCCGGCGGAGCGGCCTCGAGGATCACCCGGAAGCCGGAGCCGTCCGGCAGGCGCACCGCATGCAGGAAGACGCCCACCGCCTTGGCGCCGGCGAGCATGCCCGGCACGAACTTGCTGGTCAGCGCCCGGGTACCGAGGAAGGGCACGAAGACACCGCTGCCTTCGCTCGGCTCGGGATCGGCCGGGATGCCCACCGCGCCGCCCTTGCGTACCTCCTTGATGACGCTGAGGATGCCTTCGCGGGTCGAGGGCGCGACGCGGTTGCCCAGCTGTACCCGCTGCTTCTGCAGCAGTTCGTCCACGGCCTTCAGCTTCGGCGGGCGGTAGAAGATGATCGGCTTGCACTGGCTGCAGTAGAAATGGTTGAGCACTTCCCAGTTGCCCAGGTGGCTGGTGATGCCGACCACGCCCTTGCCGGAGGCCAGCGCCCGCTCCAGCACCTCCAGTCCCTCGACCTCCTGCACCCGGGCGAGGGATTTCTGCGCCGGCCAGATCCAGGCGCAGGCGCTTTCGGTCAGGGTCTTGCTGATGTCCTTCAGGCTCTGCCGCACCAGCCGGTCGCGGGCGGCGGGATCGAGTTCGGGAAAACACTTCTCGATGTTGATCCGCACCACCTGTGCCGAGCGGTTCGGGATGCGCGCCAGCAGCCAGCCGATGGCATTCCCAAAACCCTGCACCGCCGGCCAGGGCAGCCGGGCGAAAAGACGCAGGAAGCCGACGACCACGGCACCCTTGAGCTTATCCACAAGCGGAACTCCCCAGGAAAGAAGGTCAGCCATTGTAGAGCAGCAGGCGGCGCGGGCGTGTTTATCGGGCCCACAGTCGCAGCGGCAGAGGGGAAAGCGGCAGGGCAGCGGATTTATCCACCGGGCTGGGCGGCACCGGCCAGTTGGGCATGGCGGTCGCAATCGGTGGTGTGGTCCATAACCATCCCGGCCGCCTGCATGAAGGCATAGCAGATGGTCGGCCCGACGAAGGCGAAGCCGGCCTTCTTCAGCGCCCGGCTCATGGCCTCGGCTTCGGGACTGGTCGCCGGGACGTCCTCGCGGCCCTGGAAACGATTGATCCGCGGCACGCCGCCGACGAAGGACCACAGCCACTCGACCGGATTCTCCAGCCCCAGCCAGGCCCGGGCGTTCTGTCGGGCGGCCTCGAGCTTGCGCCGGTTGCGGATGATGCCCGGGTCCAGCAGCAGGGCGTCGATCTCCGCGTCGCCGAGACCGGCCAGACGCTGCGGGTCGAAGCCGAACAGCACCTGGCGGTAGCGTTCGCGCTTCTTCAGCACAGTGAGCCAGGACAATCCGGCCTGGAATCCCTCCAGCAGCAACAGCTCGAACAGGGCTCGGCCATCGCGCAGGGGCACGCCCCATTCCTCGTCGTGATAGGCCATGTACAGCGGCTCGTCGGAGCACCAGAAGCAGCGTGGCATATGGGCTGTGCATCTCTCTCGGGGCCGCAGCGAATCGGGGTATAATCCCAGCCTTTTACGTCGCAGCCTCAGGACAGGGTGAATTTTGTGAGCCAGACTACGCCTGCCGTGCGCACCTTCCAAGACCTGATTCTCGCCCTGCAGAACTACTGGGCCGAGCAGGGTTGTGTGGTGCTGCAGCCCTACGATATGGAAGTGGGTGCCGGCACCTTCCACACCGCCACCTTTCTCCGCGCCATCGGCCCGGAAACCTGGAACGCCGCCTACGTGCAGCCCTCGCGCCGCCCGGCCGACGGCCGCTATGGCGAGAACCCCAACCGCCTGCAGCACTACTACCAGTTCCAGGTGGTGCTCAAGCCGAACCCGGACAACATCCAGGAGCTCTACCTGGAGTCCCTGCGGCGGATCGGCATCGATACCCGCATCCACGACGTACGCTTCGTCGAGGACAACTGGGAATCGCCGACCCTCGGCGCCTGGGGCCTGGGCTGGGAGGTCTGGCTGAACGGCATGGAGGTCACCCAGTTCACCTACTTCCAGCAGGTCGGCGGAGTCGAGTGCTACCCGGTCACCGGCGAGATCACCTACGGTCTGGAACGTCTGGCCATGTACCTGCAGGGCGTGGACTCGGTGTACGACCTGGTGTGGACCGACGGTCCGTTCGGCAAGGTCACCTACGGCGACGTGTTCCACCAGAACGAGGTGGAGCAGTCCACCTACAACTTCGAGCATGCCAACGTCGAGAAGCTGTTCGAGCTGTTCGACTTCTACGAGTCGGAAGCCAACCGCCTGAGCGCCCTGGAGTTGCCGTTGCCGACCTACGAAATGGTCCTCAAGGCCTCGCACACCTTCAACCTGCTCGACGCCCGCCGCGCCATCTCGGTGACCGAACGCCAGCGCTACATCCTGCGCGTGCGCACCCTGGCCCGCGCCGTCGCGCAGAGCTACCTGCAGGCCCGCGCCAAACTCGGCTTCCCCATGGCCTCCCCGGAATTGCGTGACGAAGTACTGGCCAAGCTGGAGGCTGCAGAATGAGTGCACAAGATTTTCTCGTCGAACTGGGCAGCGAAGAGCTGCCGCCGAAAGCCCTGAAGAACCTCGCCACGGCCTTCCTCGCTGGGATCGAGAAAGGCCTGGCCGATGCTGGCCTCGGCTATCGCGTCGCCCATGTCTATGCCGCGCCGCGCCGTCTGGCGGTGCTGGTCGAGCAACTGGCCACCCAGCAGCCGGATCGCACCATCAATCTGGACGGTCCGCCGGCCGCGGCCGCCTTCGACGCCGAGGGCAACCCGACCCAGGCCGCCCTCGGCTTCGCCAAGAAGTGCGGCGTGGAACTGGCCGAAATCGACCAGAGCGGCCCCAAGCTGCGCTTTTCCCGCACCATCGCCGGCCAGCCGGCCGCTGCGCTGCTGCCGGAGATCGTCAACGCTTCGCTGAACGCCCTGCCGATCCCGAAGCGTATGCGCTGGGGCGCACGCAAAGAGGAGTTCGTCCGTCCGAGCCAGTGGCTGGTGATGCTGTTCGGCGACCAGGTGGTCGACTGCGAGATCCTCGCCCAGCGTGCCGGCCGCGAATCCCGCGGCCACCGCTTCCATCATCCGGACGCGGTGCGCATCAGCAAGCCGACCACCTATCTGGAAGACCTGCGCAGCGCTTACGTGGTCGCCGACTTCGCCGAGCGTCGTGCGCTGATCGCCAAGCGTGTCGCACAACTGGCCGCGGAGCAGAAGGGCAGCGCCATCGTCCCGGATGATCTGCTAGACGAGGTGACCGCCCTGGTCGAATGGCCGGTGCCGCTGGTCTGCTCCTTCGAGGAACGCTTCCTCGCCGTGCCGCAGGAGGCGCTGATCTCCACCATGCAGGACAACCAGAAGTATTTCTGCCTGCTGGACGAGAACGGCAAGCTGCTGCCGCGCTTCATCACCGTGGCCAACATCGAGAGCCAGGATCCGGCGCAGATCGTCGCCGGCAACGAGAAAGTCGTGCGCCCGCGCCTGACCGACGCCGAGTTCTTCTTCAAGCAGGACAAGAAACACAAGCTCGAGTCCTTCAACCAGCGTCTGGCCAGCGTGGTGTTCCAAGCCCAGCTCGGCACCGTGCTGGACAAGGCCAAGCGGGTTTCCAAGCTGGCCACCTTCGTCGCCGACAGCGTCGGCGGCGATTCCAAGCGTGCTGCCCGCGCCGGCCTGCTCTCGAAGAGCGATCTGGCCACCGAGATGGTCGGCGAGTTCCCCGAACTGCAGGGCATCGCCGGCTACTACTACGCGCTCAATGACGGTGAGCCCGAGGACGTCGCCCAGGCCCTGAACGAGCAGTACATGCCGCGCGGCGCCGGTGCCGAACTGCCGGTCACCCTGACCGGTGCCGCCGTGGCGGTCGCCGACAAGCTCGACACCCTGGTCGGTATCTTCGGCATCGGCATGCTGCCGACCGGCAGCAAGGACCCGTACGCTCTGCGCCGCGCGGCGCTGGGCATCCTGCGCATCCTCATCGAGAAGCAGCTGGACCTGGACCTGGAGGAAGCCATCCGCTTCGCCATCGCCCAGTACGGCGACAAGGTGAAGGGCAAGGGGCTGGCCGATCAGGTCTCCGAGTTCATCTTCGACCGCCTGCGGGCACGTTATGAGGACGAGGGCGTCGACGTCTCCAGCTACCTGGCAGTACGCGCCCTGCGTCCGCACTCGGCGCTCGACTTCGACCAGCGCGTGCAGGCCGTGCAGGCCTTCCGCAAGCTGCCGGAAGCCGAAGCCCTGGCCGCGGTGAACAAGCGCGTGTCCAACCTGCTCGGCAAGTACGAGGGCAAGCTGCCGTCCGCCGTCGAAGCCCGCTACTTCGACAACGCCAGCGAGTTCTCTCTGTACTCGGCGCTGCAGCAGGCCCAGCAGGCGGTCAAGCCGCTGTCCGCCGCCCGCTGCTACCGCGAGGCCCTGGAGCGTCTGGCCAGCCTGCGCGCTCCGGTGGACCACTACTTCGAGGCGGTGCTGGTCAACGCCGAGGACCCGACCGTGCGGGCCAATCGCTACGCGATGCTGGCGCAACTGCGTGGGTTGTTCCTCGGAGTGGCGGATATCTCCCTGCTGGGATAAGAGCCCATGAAGCTGATCGTTCTCGACCGCGACGGAGTCATCAACCAGGACTCCGAAGCCTTCGTCAAATCGGTGGAGGAGTGGATTCCCATCCCCGGCTCCATCGAGGCGATCGCCCGCCTGAGCCAGGCCGGCTGGACGGTGGCGGTCGCCACCAACCAGTCCGGTCTGGCCCGCGGCCTGTTCGACCTGAACACGCTGGCCGACATGCATCTGAAAATGCAGCGGCTGGTGATGGAGCAGGGCGGCCGCATCGACCTGATTGTGCATTGCCCGCACGGTCCGGACGATGGCTGCGACTGCCGCAAGCCGGCGCCCGGCATGTTCCGCACCATCGCCGAGCATTTCGGCCTGGAGGATCTGCACGGGGTACCGGTGGTGGGCGACAGCCACCGGGATCTGCATGCCGGTCTGGTGCTGGGCGGCACTCCCTACCTGGTGAAAACCGGCAAGGGGCTGCGCACCCTGATGAATAGCCTGCCGCCCGGAACCCAGGTCTTCGACGACCTGGCGGCAGTCGCCGACCACCTCCTCAAGACCGATCGATGAGTGTCATGAAGTACTTTCGTATCCTGCTCTACTATGTCCTGCTGGCATTGACCACCGTATCCTGGTGCCTGGCTAGCCTCCTGTTCGCTCCCTTCCTGGGATACCGGGCCCGTTACCGCCTGGTGGCGCAGAGCTGGTGCCGTTGTTCCGTCTGGATGGCCAAGTGGATTCTCGGCATCGACTACAGGCTCCGGGGCCTGGAGAACATTCCGAAGACGCCTTGCGTGATCCTGGCCAAGCACCAGAGCACCTGGGAAACCTTCTTTCTCACCGGCTACTTCGCACCGCTGAGCCATGTGCTCAAGCGCGAAATACTGCGCATGCCGTTCTTCGGCTGGGCGATTGCCAAGGTCAAGCCGATCGCCATCGACCGCAGCAATCCCAAGGCCGCACTCAAGCAACTGGCCACCCAGGGGCATGAGCGGCTGATGCAAGGCAACTGGGTCCTGATCTTCCCGGAAGGCACCCGCGTGCCGGTCGGAAAGATCGGCAAGTTCTCCCGGGGCGGGGCATCTCTCGCAGTGAACGCCAACCTGCCGGTGTTGCCGGTAGCGCTCGATGCCGGGGTGTACTGGCCCAAGGATGGCTGGAACAAGCATCCGGGCACAGTCCAGGTCGTCTTCGGTCCCCTGCTGTATGCCGAAGGTTCCGGCCCGCGTGCCATTGCCGAACTCAACGAGCGTGCCTTCGCCTGGATCGAAAAGACCCAGCGGGAGCTGGGCGTGCTCGATGGCGAAAACGCGGTCATCGATGCCGAAGCCAAGGTCTCCTGACCTGATCGATCATCTCCAACAAGAAAGCCGGCCTCGCCCGGCTTTTTTGTTGGCCGAGGTTCTGACGTGTGTCTGGTTCCACGTGGAACGCGATCGCGCATGATGGATAAATCCGTCATCGAAACGGCATGTTCTCACCAGACGCCATCACACTATTCGCGGGCTACTATCGTCTTCACCGGAGGACGCTCTGGCCGGCCCTACTAGAACGTTCCGGAAACTCCATGGATCCATTCGCTCATATTTCATCCCCCCCTTATTGGCCTCTGGAGGCCGGAAAAGGAATGCGCCGCGCATGACCAGGGAAGAGGCCGTACAGGCCGAGAACTGGCAGGCTCCCGCCGAGGAAGGGACTCTGTTGTTCCCGCCGCTGGCCCACCTATCGGAATTGCTCAATACCGATATCCGCTCTGCGGCCGCCAGGTCCGGAGTGAATTTCCATCGTCCCCTCCATGCCGAATGGGGCAGCTTGCTGACTACCAGTTTCAAGCATCCGGCAGCCAGGCAGTTCTGGCAGGACCGACTGGAAGAGGATCGGGAACTGGCCTGCCGGATTCTGCCGATGATTTCCGGAGCGGTGGAGAAATTCCGCTGCTTCATTCAAAGCGCTCTATCGCAAGAGCTGAGCAGCCCATCGGCTCGCGTGCGCCTAGAGCGGCTGCTTGAGCAGGAGTGGCCGGAGCGGATGTTGCTGGAACACCCGCTCGTACTGCAATCGCGCATTGCCGATGCCCATGTGGTGCTGATCCGCTTGGCCGCCTGGAGGGTGGTCGACCTCAGCCTCGAGCATTGGGACGTACTCAGCCAGACTGGCCTGGAGGACGTGGTACTGCTAGAGAACTTCCTGCCGGCGCTCGACCCGGCGAGCGGCCGCTGGAGCGCTCCGCTGGAGGAATACCTCGACCATCTCGCGCTGATCAGCGGTTGTCCTTCCAGCGGAAATCCCGATCAACACCTTGCCGCACTCTGGGAGAAGGATAGCGGAGAGGGCCAATCGCCCGACTGCAAACGGCGCCTGCTGGAGCACTGGCGATGGGGCCAGACACGGCCGATAGAGGATGCCATTGCGGCAATGGTCAAGGCGACGCTGCAAGCAATATTCGCCAGGGAGAGCCGGATCGGTGATTTCCAACTCAACGCCCGGCTCCTCAAAGAATCGTTTCGCTTCGCCGAAAGCTGCGGCCACCTGCAGAGGACCCTGAGCCGGAACGCGATGCCGGATCAGGTGATTTTCGAGATCTTTTCGGTTTACGGGACGGAATACCGTAGGGCTCGGGCGGCCTTGGGCCGGCCGATGACGCATAAACCGTAAGGAAAGGAACTCAGACTGCCCGATTGACACCTATCAAGGGATGTTGGAGCCCATCGGCTAATCTGAGGGTGCCGGACCACCCAGCCTCACAGGTCCATTGCTAAAGGAGCGTTTCGATGACAATGATGAAAGCCGCCGTGTTTGTGGCCCCGGGTCGTATCGAGCTGAGGGAGAAGCCGATCCCCCCGGTCGGACCGAACGATGCGCTGGTGCGCATCACGACCACTACGATCTGCGGCACCGATGTGCACATCCTCAAGGGCGAATACCCGGTCGAGCAGGGCCTGACCATCGGCCACGAGCCCGTGGGCATCATCGAGAAGCTGGGCAGCAACGTCCAGGGCTACCGGGAGGGTCAACGGGTGATCGCCGGCGCTATCTGTCCGAGCTTCACCTCCTACGCCAGCCAGGACGGCTTCCCCTCCCAGGACGGGGGCTGTTCCTGCCACGGTTACAAACCCATGGGCGGCTGGCGCTTCGGCAATACCATCGACGGCACCCAGGCCGAATACGTCCTGGTCCCCGATGCCCAGGCCAACTTGGCGCCGGTTCCCGACGGGCTGACCGACGAACAGGTGCTGATGTGCCCGGATATCATGTCCACCGGCTTCGCTGGCGCCGAGGCCGCCAACATCAAGATCGGCGATATCGTCGCAATCTTCGCCCAAGGCCCGATCGGCTTGTGCGCCACTGCCGGGGCCAAGTTGCGCGGGGCCAGCACCATCATCGCCATCGACGGCAACAACGAGCGCCTGAGGGTCGCCCGCCAGCTGGGCGCCGATGTGACCCTCAATTTCCGCGAGATGGATGTGGTCGACGAGATCCTCAAGCTGACCGGCGGCCGGGGAGTAGACGGGGCGATCGAGGCACTTGGCTTGCAATCCACCTTCGAAAGCGCCCTGCGCGTCCTAAAGCCGGGAGGCACCCTGTCCAGCCTCGGGGTTTACTCCACCGATCTGAAGATTCCCTTGGGGGCTTTCCATGCCGGCCTGGGCGAAAACAAGATCGTCACCTCGCTCTGTCCGGGCGGCAAGGAACGCATGCGCCGTCTGCTCAACGTGGTGGCTTCCGGCCGTATCGACCTGACTCCGCTGGTCACTCACCAGTACAAGCTGGACGATATCGAAGCCGCCTACGACCTGTTCGCCAACCAGCGTGACGGCGTGCTCAAGGTAGCGATCAAACCGTTCTGAAGGACTGTGCCGAATGGCATCAGCTCAGAGCGACAACCCCGGCTATCCGGGGTTGTCGTTTTCCAAGGAGACACTGCCGGTTGAATCCCCATAAAGAGTGCACTTGATGCGGGTTTAAACCGGCAAACCGGAGAACTGCGCGAACGGATTGCTGCACAGCTTATGCCCGACGTACAGGACGTCGGGATTCTTTTCCTGCTTCTTACGCAGATAATCGGTGCTCGTCAGAAACTCGGTCACCAAGGCACGCTCGAATCGGTCTATCCGCCCACGAGTGAACTCCGTGCCCAGCCCGGTGCTTTCATCGACTCGGTACAAGGCGATCATGGCTGCCAGCTTCTTCGCGCCGAAGCTTTCAGCAAAGGACTTCACGAACTGCTCCTCTTGTTGCGGCGTCATAGCAAAGTCACCGATGAGTTCGTGCAGCAGTCGTGGAATGAAAGAATCATTGTCTTCATGCAGAAAGGCCGAAGCCCCCAATGCCGCCAGGCCGAAGGTGGCCGCGGAATAACCCAGGAATTTGCGACGATTCATGGTTATGTCCTCAGCTGTAGAGAAGTTCGGCAGCACGAATGGACAGCGCTGCAGCGGTCAGACTCGGGGCGGCAGGCGAGCAACTGGGAAAGCTGGAGGTTCCGACCACGACCAGGTTGCGCATCCTATGGTGCAGCATGTTTTGATCGATGACCGATCCATCGTCCTTGATGCCCATCCTGAGGGTGCCTTGAACATGGGATTCGGTCGGACGCCAAATCCGGCTATTGATGGACTCTACGGGTAGAGGCGCCAGCAATTTATCCAGATTGTCGAAGACATGCTCGATGCCGGCCTTGGCGTAACTGGATTCGCCGCGGTAATCGACGACGGCCTGACCGCTCTGGGGATCGATGGTCACGCGGTTGTCGGGATTCGGCAGATCCTCGACGACGACGGATAACGACAGCATTTCATCCCATCGCTCCCGCTCTTTGCGCAGTCCGAAAGGCCACCAGCGATTCTCGAAGGAAACCAGACAAGAAGCGCGATTCCGGCGGAAATCGCCATCCGCGAAATAGTAGTTGTAACCCGTGGTGATCGTGCTGCCATCGAGGCTCTTCAGCCCCTCGAGGAACACTTCAACGTTGGCGCCCACCTGCTCGTGCAAGCCTCTGCCGGTTTGCCCGTAGTCTATGTCGGATCGGAGCAGGATCGCCGGACTTTGGATGGCATTGGCCCCCAGCACGAACACATCGCCGAAAACTTTATACTCGCCGCCCTCGGAGGCAATGGTCGCCCCCGAGATCTGGTTGCCTGAATACTCCAGCGTTCTGACTTCGCTTTTCAGGCAGACGTCGACCTTGGGATGGCTGAACAGCGAAGGGAACCCGTTCTCCGCCGTGAATTTGGCATTGACGGGACACTGACTGCACCTTGCATTGGCGCAGCAGGCGCTGCGATTGGCAGTCGCCATCCTCGGCCGGGCAGTTGGGCAAATGAAGTGATGATCAGGCATGGCAGCCTTCATCAGTGCATCAACCGAGGTCCCCTTGTGGGGCGGCTGAGGGTAGGGCTGACTGCGTGGCAATACCTTGCCTATGTCGGGATCGCCCGAAATGGACATGATCTGCTCCGCCCTGCAGTAATACGGCTCGAGGTCGTCATAGCCCAGCGGCCAATCGTGCCCGACTCCATAGAGAGTCCGGGTTTTAAAATCGTTCGGATGCAAGCGCGGCGTCTGGGCATACCAGCAGTTCGTACCACCACCCAGCGCGATGGTGGTATTCCATGGCTTGTTTCCCGAGTTCTTGTAAGTGGATTCGGGCGCAATCGGAGAATTGGATTGCGCCTCGACTTGCCAAGCCCAGGGCTGATAGTCGCCCCACTCGATAACCAAGGCCCGCCCGGTGATATGTTTCAGGGCCTCATCAAGAAAGAAGGTGGAGCCGAAACCCGAGCCGATAACAATCAGCTCGTAGTGAGCCTGATGCACGTTCCTTGCGCTTACGCGGTTGATGTCCATGAGATCCTTCTCGTGATGGCAATACCGCTTTTTGCCAATAAATCGGTTGATCGATCGAAGCTGCTGCAGCGATCCGCTAATCCGCCCCTTCGCGATAATCACCCAGCTCTGAAATGGTTAGAGTCTTCACAATGAAGAAAATTGCAGCTCAGCAGTCCATTCCGCTCCGCTCTTTCTACCGAGATCGCTACTTGTCGATACAGTTGATGCGATAAACCGAGCCCCGCTTATCCACAGCTACGCACCAGGCTTTGGATATCTCTCCCTCAAAAGCAAAACCCCCGACAAACCGAAGGTCTGTCGGGGGTTTGCCAATATCGGGCAGATTAATCAAACATCCAGATTCGAGACTGCCAGAGCATTGCTCTCGATGAAATCGCGCCGCGGTTCCACCGCGTCGCCCATCAGGGTGTTGAAAATCTGATCGGCAGCGATGGCGTCCTCGATAGTCACCTTGAGCATGCGGCGCACATTGGGGTCCATGGTGGTTTCCCATAGCTGTTCGGGGTTCATTTCACCGAGCCCCTTGTAGCGCTGGATGCTGTGACGCTTGGTGCTTTCCGCCATGAGCCAGGCGAGGGCTTCCTTGAAGCTTCCCACCGACTTCTTGCGCTCACCGCGCTGCACATAGGCACCTTCCTCCAGCAGGTTGTTCAGCTGCTCGCCGAGTGCCGTGACCGTCCGATAGTCGTTGCTAGCAAAGAAGTCGCGGTTGAAGGTGACGTAGCTGGACAGGCCGTGGGCGACCATCTCCACCTCCGGCAGCCAGAGTCTGCGCTCGCGATCCTCGCGCAGGTTGGCCTTGTAGGTCAGACCGGACTTCTCGGCCGTCTTCAGGCGTGTCTGTAGCCGATCCAGCCAGGCCTGCATCGCAGCCTGGTCGGCCAGCTGCTCAATGCCGACCCGCGGCAGATAGACGAAGTGCTCGGTGAGTTCCTGTGGATAAAGCCGCGACAGACGAGCTAGGGTCTTCATCACCATGCGGTAATCGTTGACCAGCTTCTCCAGTGCGGCACCGGACAAACCGGGGGCACTCTCGTTGACGTGCAGGCTGGCCTCTTCGAGGGCCGACTGGGTCATGTATTCCTCCATGGCCTCGTCGTCCTTGATGTACTGCTCCTGCTTGCCCTTCTTGACCTTGTACAGCGGCGGCTGGGCGATGTAGATGTAACCGCGCTCGATCAGCTCGGGCATCTGGCGGAAGAAGAAGGTCAGCAGCAGGGTGCGGATATGCGAACCATCGACGTCTGCATCGGTCATGATGATGATGTTGTGGTAACGCAGCTTTTCGATGTTGTATTCCTCGCGCCCGATCCCACAACCCAGCGCGGTGATCAGGGTGCCGACTTCGGCGGAGGAGAGCATCTTGTCGAAGCGTGCCTTCTCGACGTTGAGAATCTTGCCCTTGAGCGGCAGGATCGCCTGGGTCCGACGGTTGCGCCCCTGTTTGGCCGATCCGCCAGCGGAGTCACCCTCCACGATATAGAGTTCGGAGAGGGCGGGATCTTTCTCCTGACAATCGGCCAGCTTGCCGGGCAGACCGGCGATATCCAGCGCCCCCTTGCGACGGGTCATCTCTCGGGCCTTCCGGGCGGCCTCGCGGGCACGCGCGGCATCGATCATCTTGCCGACCACAGCCTTGGCCTCGTTGGGGTTCTCCAGCAGGAAGTCGCCGAAGTACTTGCCCATTTCCTGCTCGACCGCGGTCTTCACTTCGCTGGAGACCAGCTTGTCCTTGGTTTGCGAGCTGAACTTCGGATCCGGTACCTTGACTGAGATAATCGCGGTCAGACCTTCGCGGGCATCGTCGCCGGTGGTGGCCACCTTGTGTTTCTTGGCCAGGCCTTCCTGCTCGATATAGGCATTCAGGTTACGGGTCAGGGCCGAGCGGAAGCCGGCTAGATGGGTGCCGCCGTCACGCTGGGGAATGTTGTTGGTGAAACACAGGATGTTCTCGTTGAAACCGTCGTTCCACTGCAGCGCCACCTCCACGCCGACGCCATCTTCCTCGCGCTGCATGTTGAAATGGAACACTTGGCTGACCGCGTTCTTGTTGGTGTTCAGGTAGTCGACGAAGGCCCTGAGTCCGCCCTCGTACTTGAACAACTCCTCCTTGCCGCTGCGTTCGTCTTTGAGAACGATGCCGACGCCGGAGTTGAGGAAAGACAGCTCGCGCAGGCGCTTGGCCAGGATGTCCCAGCTGAAGTGGATGTTCTGGAAGGTCTCGGCCGATGGCTTGAAATGGATTTGCGTGCCGGTGCCCTCAGTGTCGCCCACGGCGGCGAGCGGAGCCTGAGGAACGCCATGAACGTAGGTCTGCTCCCAGACCTTTCCCTCACGACGGATGGTCAGGATCAGCTCCTCGGACAGCGCGTTGACCACGGACACGCCCACTCCATGCAGACCGCCAGAGACCTTGTAGCTGTTATCGTCGAATTTGCCGCCGGCATGCAGCACGGTCATGATGACTTCGGCGGCTGAAACACCTTCTTCCTTGTGGAGATCCACCGGAATGCCACGACCATTGTCGCGCACCGTGATGGACTCGTCGGTGTGAATGGTAATGCTGATATCCGTGCAATGGCCTGCCAAGGCCTCGTCAATGGAGTTGTCGACCACCTCGAACACCATGTGGTGCAGACCGGTGCCATCGTCGGTGTCACCGATATACATACCGGGGCGCTTGCGTACGGCATCCAACCCTTTGAGAACTTTGATGCTGGACGAGTCGTACGTCTGGTTTTCGCTCATGCTTCACTCCCGATCGTGGGTCTGGGTGATACGACCTTGCTCCACGTGGAACAAGGCAACTGGCGTGTCCGTGCGCCAGCTTTCTCGCAATAATTCTCTATCAACGCAGGTGATGAATACCTGGCAGTTAAGTTCTTCAAGCAAGTGGCAAAGGGCGCGGCGGTGCTGCTCATCCAGCTCGGAGGGAAGGTCGTCGACCAGATAGATGCATTGGCCGCGCCTGGCATTTTCGACTAGATGTCCCTGGGCGATCTTCAACGCACAAACCACCAATTTCTGCTGCCCCCGCGAAAGAATATCCACCGCATTGTGCGAGGCCAGGCGCAAACGCAAATCGGCACGCTGGGGACCTGCCTGCGTATGACCCAGTTGCTGGTCTCGCAGCAGGGACGCCACCAGTACCTCGCCCAGCGAGCGCTCCTTGTCCCAGCCGCGGTAGTAGCTCAAGGTCAAGCCATCCAGCTCCACCAGTTCATGTAAAACCTTCTCGAAAACTGGTTTCAACGTCTGAATATAGCTGCGTCGATAACTATCGATTTCTTCGCTGGCCAAGCACAACTCATGGTCCCAGGCAGCTTGCGAAGCGCTGTCCATTCTACCATGGCGGAGCCAGGAGTTCCGCTGCCGCAGGGCCTTCTGCAAGCGTTGCCAGGCTGGAAGAAAACGCCGTTCCACGTGGAACACGCCCCAGTCGAGAAACTGCCGGCGAATCTTCGGCGCCCCCTCGAGCAGACGAAAACTATCCGGGTTGATCAACTGCAGAGGCAGGGTTTCAGCCAAGTGGGCGGCGCTGCGCACGTTCTGCCCATCGATGCGGATCTGCAATTCCCCTTGACGATTACGTGAAACCCCCAGGTTGCTCATATATCCGTCGTTCAGACGAACCTGCCCGAACACGGTACAGGCCGGCTGGTCATACTGGATCACGGGGGAAAGACGCTGACTCCTGAAGGAACGGGCCAGTCCCAGAAGATGTATGGCCTCCAGCAGGCTGGTCTTGCCGCTGCCATTGGCGCCATAAAGGATATTGATGCGGGGCGAGGGAGAGAAGGCCACCGGGTGCAGGTTGCGCACCGCGGTGACCGTGATACGGCTGAGGGACATCGAATGTGGAGGTTTTACAAGCGCATCGGCATAACGACATAGGCCGAATCGTCGTTATCGGCTTCCTGCAGTAGGGCACTGCTGTTGGCATCCGACAAGGTCAGACGAACCTGCTCGGCAGTCATCACGCCCAGTACGTCGAGCAGATAGCTGACATTGAAGCCGATCTCCAGCAGATCGCCGTTGTAGTCGACCGCCACTTCTTCCTCGGCTTCTTCCTGTTCCGGGTTGTTGGCCTGGATCTTCAGCAATCCTTTGGCCAGTTGCAGGCGAATGCCGCGGTACTTTTCGTTGGACAAAATTGCGGTACGGCTGAAGGCCTCGCGCAGCAGTTGGCGATCGCCGATCACCTGCTTGTCGCCGCCCTTCGGTAGAACGCGCTCATAATCCGGGAACTTGCCATCGACCAGCTTGGAGGTGAAGGTGAACTCACCGGTGGTAGCGCGGATATGGTGCTGACCGAGCACGATGCTCACTTCGCCATCCTGCTCGGTGAGCAAGCGTGCCAGTTCCAGGATACCCTTGCGCGGAACGATGACCTGATGGCGGTCGGCATGTTCGATACCCGCCTGCATGGCGCACAGAGCCAAACGATGGCCGTCGGTCGCTACCGCGCGCAATACACCCGCATTCATTTCCAGAAGCATGCCGTTGAGGTAATAGCGGACGTCCTGCTGGGCCATGGCGAAGCTGGTGCGCTCGATCAGGCGGCGCAACTTGCTCTGCACCAGGGTGAAAGTCAGCGAGCCCGGGCCTTCCTCTACAGTGGGGAAGTCGTTCGCCGGGAGAGTAGACAGGGTGAAGCGGCTACGCCCGGCCTTGATCAGCAGCTTCTGCTCGTCGACGCGGATATCGATCAGCGTATCGTTGGGCAGACTCTTGCAGATATCCATGAGCTTACGCGCCGGTACGGTGATCTCGCCCGGCTCGGCACGCTCCTCCAGCGGCACCCGACCGACCAGCTCCACCTCCAGATCGGTACCGGTCAGCGACAGCTGCTGTCCCTGGACGACCAGCAGCACGTTGGATAGCACCGGCAGAGTCTGTCGCCGCTCGACGACGCCTGCGACCAGCTGCAGCGGTTTCAACAGAGCTTCGCGTTGAATGATGAAATGCATGGTCAGTCCCTAATCGGTTTGCTTCTGGTTGTCAGGTTGTCAAGGTACGCAGCAGGTTCTTGTAATCCTCGCGGATATCCGCATCGGATTCCCTCAGTTCAGCAATCTTGCGGCAAGCGTGCAAGACGGTGGTGTGATCGCGCCCCCCAAAGGAATCTCCGATCTCCGGCAGGCTGTGATTGGTCAGCTCCTTGGACAGGGCCATAGCGACCTGCCGCGGGCGGGCCACCGAACGCGAACGGCGCTTGGAAAGCAGATCGGCGATTTTGATCTTGTAGTACTCGGCGACCGTACGCTGGATGTTATCCACACTGACCAGCTTGTCCTGCAGAGCCAGCAGATCCTTCAGCGATTCGCGGATCAGCTCGATGGTGATCGGATGATTGGTGAAGTGCGAGTGGGCGATGACCCGCTTCAAGGCCCCTTCCAACTCGCGCACATTGGAGCGAATGCGCTGGGCGATGAAGAAGGCAGCGTCGTGGGGTAGTTCTACCTTAGTCTGCTCGGCCTTCTTCATCAGGATCGCCACCCGAGTTTCCAGCTCCGGCGGCTCGACGGCGACCGTCAGGCCCCAGCCAAAGCGGGATTTTAGACGCTCTTCAAGCCCTTCAATTTCCTTGGGATAGCGGTCGCTGGTAAGAATCACCTGCTGGCCCCCTTCGAGCAGGGCGTTGAAGGTGTGGAAGAACTCCTCCTGGGAACGCTCCTTCTTAGCAAAGAACTGGATATCGTCGATCAGCAGCGCGTCCACCGAACGGTAGAAACGCTTGAACTCGTTGATCGCATTGAGCTGAAGGGCCTTCACCATGTCGGCGACGAAACGCTCCGAATGCAGGTAAACCACCTTGGCATTCGGATTCCTCTCCAGAAGATGGTTACCCACCGCATGCATCAGGTGGGTCTTGCCCAGACCGACTCCCCCATAGAGGAACAGTGGGTTGTAACCATGCTTGGGATTATCCGCCACCTGCCAGGCTGCGGCACGAGCCAGTTGGTTGGATTTGCCCTCGACGAAGTTCTCGAAGGTAAAGGAGCGATTGAGATAACTGGTGTGCTTGAGCGCTCCCTCGACCTGAACCGAACGCTCGGTCCGCACCGGAGGAACTGATGTCGCAGTCCCGGTATCAGCTCGACTATCGGTAGCAGTGGGCTCGCTCGCGGCCGGCTCGGGCATCTCAGCCACCGGACGCGAAGCAGGGGGGGGTGGAGCAGACGGAGCGGGTTGCACAGGACGCGGGATAGGCCGGCGTTTGCTGCCGATCAATAAAGAAACGGAAGGCGCGAAACCATCGCTACGCTCTCCCAGCAATTCCAGCAATCGCCCTAGGTACTTTTCATTGACCCAATCGAGGACAAACCGATTGGGTGCGTAGACGCGCAGCTCATCACCCTCGGCTTCGACCTGCAGCGGACGAATCCAAGTGTTGAATTGCTGAGCGGGCAGTTCATCGCGCAGAAGCTCGACGCACTGTTGCCAAAGTTCAACGGACACGTATATCCCCTAGCCATCAAAGCGGCAGGCAAAAAACAGTCTGCCATTGTAGCCGCCACCGATAGTGGTTATCCACATGGCGAGAGAAAAAACACTGCCCCTCGGTGGAATAGGCTAGCGCCCAACCCTGTTGATAACTAGATATCAGCGTAGTGCACAACCACCAGAGAGCAGCTGTTGATAACTTTTCTGTGCATAAAATGCGGTTTAACCCACAGCATTTACGACATCTCAGCACAAGTGGAGCACTGATTCTGTACAACCTTGTCATGTCTGTAAACCTGCGCAGAATGGGCCTCTCATGATGTTATCCACAGACAGGCTGATCACTAAGTTCTTTAATAAGAACAATCTTTTTAAAGAATTTTTCCTCTTGTATCTTTTTATGCATGCTTGCCGGACCAAGAAATCACCTGCCCGCATGGAGAGCTATACGGATTGAAAGGGATGCAAATGAGTCCAGCAGCCTTTGCTTACTGATGAGGTAAGGCATTGGTTGGAAATTGACCTGACCTGATGCTTTCAATAGAATTGCCGGTCTCTTTGAACGGGGGCCACTTCCGGCCCGTAGTGACCACCAGGTAAGGCATCATGAAACGCACTTTCCAACCCAGCACCCTCAAGCGCGCTCGTACCCACGGTTTCCGTGCCCGTATGGCCACCAAGAACGGTCGTCAAGTCCTGTCGCGTCGTCGCGCCAAGGGCCGCAAGCGTCTGACTGTCTGATTTATCCGGACCGGGTGGTGAGTCGAGACTTCTCTCGGGAAAAGCGGCTGCTGATCCCAAGACAGTTCAAGGCAGTCTTCGACTCCCCGACCGCCAAGGTTCCGGGCAAGCACGTTCTCCTACTCGCCCGCCTCAACGATCTCGAACTCCCCCGTCTGGGACTGGTGATCGGCAAGAAGAGTGTCAAACTCTCTGTTCAGCGCAATCGCCTGAAACGTCTGATACGTGATTCCTTCCGCCTGAATCAGGATGTGCTGATCGGATGGGATATCGTTGTGGTCGCACGAAAAGGCTTTGGCGATCTGGAAAACGCCGAGCTGACACAACAGTTCGACAAGCTCTGGAAGCGACTCGCACGCAACCGGTCGCGTGGCCAACCCCCGACCGAAGCAGAGGTGGCGGGAAATCCCGATGCGTAAACTGGCCCTCGCCTCGATCCAGTTCTATCGCTATGCCATCAGTCCGATGATGGCAAGTCACTGCCGTTTCTACCCCAGCTGCTCCTGTTATGCGCACCAAGCCATCGAAACCCATGGCCTGATACGCGGCGGCTGGTTGAGCCTGCGCCGTCTCGGGCGCTGCCATCCATGGAATCCGGGAGGTTACGACCCGGTTCCTCCGATCCACCCCTCACGACCCTCTTCGATGGCCGAGTAATCATGGATATCAAACGCTCGATCCTGATCGTCGCCTTGGCAGTTGTGTCCTACCTGATGGTTCTAGAATGGAACCAGGACTACGGACAGGCAGCCCTGCCGACCCAGAACGCCGAAACTTCCAGCGCCAACCGGGCGTTGATGGATGCGCCGCTGGCCAATCGATCGGCCAGCCCCGATGTTCCCACCGCAGGCGACCAGAGCAAGACTCCGGATAATGCGACACCACTAGCGTCCAATGAACTCATCCGGGTGCGGACCGATGTCTTCGATCTAGCCATCGACCCGCGCGGCGGCGATATCGTCCAGCTCAGCCTGCCCAAATACCCGCGTCGCCAGGATCATCCGGAGATTCCTTTCCAACTGTTTGACAATGGTGGCGAACGTCTGTATCTGGCACAAAGCGGCCTGACCGGTAGCAACGGTCCGGATGCCCGTGCCAATGGCCGCCCCTTGTACAGCAGTGAACAGCGCAGCTATAGCCTGGCCGAAGGCCAGGACCAACTGGTGGTCGACCTGAAATTCAGCGAAGCGGGGGTCAACTACACCAAGCGTTTTACCCTCAAGCGTGGCGAGTACGATCTCAAGGTCAGCTACCTGATCGACAACCAGAGCGGCCAGCCTTGGAGTGGCAACCTGTTCGCCCAACTCAAGCGCGACGGCAGCGCCGACCCGTCCTCGACCACGGCGACCGGTTCCGCTACCTATCTTGGTGCCGCTCTGTGGACTTCGGATGAGCCGTACAAAAAGGTCTCCATGGGCAATATGGATGACAAGAACCTACGCGAAACGGTACAGGGCGGCTGGATCTCCTGGTTGCAGCACTACTTCGTCACCGCCTGGATCTCGCAGAAGGACGACACTAACCAAGTGCAGACCCGCAAGGACAGCCAGGGCAACTACATCATCGGCTTCACCGGGCCGACCCTGAACGTTCCGGCTGGTGCCCATGCCGAAACCAGCGCCATCCTGTATGCCGGTCCCAAGGACCAAGGCAAGCTCGAGGCCCTGTCTCCAGGGCTGGAACTCACCGTCGACTATGGCGTGCTCTGGTTCATCGCCCAACCGATCTTCTGGCTGCTCAAGCTTATCCACAGCGCACTCGGCAACTGGGGATGGTCGATCATCGTCCTGACCATCATCATCAAGCTGATGTTCTTCCCGCTGTCGGCCGCCAGCTACCGCTCTATGGGCCGCATGCGTGCGGTCGCGCCCAAGCTGCAGGCGCTGAAGGAGCAATTCGGCGACGATCGCCAGAAGATGTCCCAGGCGATGATGGAGCTGTACAAGAAGGAAAAGATAAACCCGCTCGGCGGCTGTTTGCCCATCCTGGTACAGATGCCGGTCTTCCTCGCTCTCTACTGGGTATTGCTGGAGAGCGTGGAGATGCGTCAGGCTCCCTGGTTGCTGTGGATAACCGACCTGTCGGTCAAGGATCCCTATTTCCTTATGCCGATCATCATGGGCGTGACCATGTTCATCCAGCAGCATCTCAATCCGACGCCGCCGGACCCGATGCAGGCCAAGGTGATGAAGCTGATGCCGATCATCTTCACCTTCTTCTTCCTCTGGTTCCCGGCCGGCCTGGTGCTCTACTGGGTGGTCAACAACTGCCTGTCGATCGCCCAGCAGTGGTACATTACCCGACAGCTGGAAAGGGCCGCGCAGAAGGCCTGATCCTCGCCCAGCCCGAAAAAAGACGCCCCCTCGTGGGGCGTCTTGCTTATGGAGTCCCCGCATGCACAGCCCACGTGAAACCATCGCCGCCATCGCCACGGCCCAGGGCCGCGGTGGGGTCGGCATCGTACGGGTCTCCGGTCCGCTGGCCAGACAGGTAGCGTTGCATGTCTGCGGGCGGGATCTGATGCCACGACATGCCCATTACGGTCCCTTCCGGGACTCCGACGCTCAAGTGCTGGATGAAGGGATTGCGCTGTTCTTTCCCAGCCCCAACTCCTTCACCGGCGAAGATGTGCTGGAGCTGCAGGGGCATGGTGGCCCAGTGGTTCTCGATCTGTTGCTGCGGCGCTGTCTCGAGCTGGGCGCACGCATGGCCAGGCCGGGGGAGTTCAGTGAACAGGCATTCCTCAACGACAAGCTCGATCTGGCCCAGGCAGAGGCCATCGCCGACCTGATCGAGGCCAGTTCGGCTCAGGCTGCCCGCAACGCCCTGCGCTCGTTGCAAGGCGAGTTTTCCAAGCGGGTGCAGAGTCTCACCGAGAAGCTGATCGAGCTGCGCATCTACGTCGAGGCGGCGATCGATTTTCCCGAGGAGGAAATTGATTTCCTCGCCGATGGCCATGTGCTCGCCCTGCTCGACGGCGTGCGCGCCGAGTTGTCCACAGTTCTGCACGAGGCTGGGCAGGGAGCCTTGCTGCGCGACGGTATGACCGTGGTCATCGCTGGCCGACCGAACGCTGGCAAGTCCAGCCTGCTCAACGCCCTGGCCGGACGCGAAGCGGCGATCGTCACCGAGATCGCCGGAACTACCCGGGATATACTGCGCGAACATATCCACATCGATGGCATGCCGGTGCATGTGGTAGACACTGCCGGCCTGCGCGAAACGACCGATCAGGTTGAGCGCATCGGCGTGGAACGCGCATTGAAAGCCATCGGCGAGGCGGACCGGATACTGCTGGTCGTGGACAGCAGCGCACCGGAGGCTGCGGATCCTTTCGCCCTCTGGCCGGAGTTTCTCGATATCAGACCGGAGCCCACCAAGGTCATCCTGATTCGCAATAAAGCCGACGTGACAGGCCAGCCCATTGCCTTGGAGACCGACAGCGATGGCCATGCGACCCTTAGCCTGTCAGCGCGGACCGGCGATGGACTGGAGCTGCTGCGTGAGCATCTGAAGCAGTGCATGGGCTTCGAACAGACTGCCGAGAGTACCTTCAGTGCCCGCCGCCGCCATCTGGAGGCCCTGCGCCAGGCAGCTGCTTTTCTCGATCACGGGCGCGAGCAGTTGACCTCCGCCGGAGCAGGGGAGCTGTTGGCCGAAGACCTGCGCATGGCGCAGCAAGCGCTGGGTGAGATCACCGGCAGCTTCAGTACCGACGATCTGCTCGGGCGCATTTTCTCCAGTTTCTGCATCGGCAAATAAAAACCCAGGCAGCTGGCTGCCCTTGCCCCTCCCGAACACGCTGCTGCTCGCCAAGCAGCGGCGTGCGCCCGCTATCTCCCTGTGCCTAACATGATAGGGAGCTACCTTTCATCGGAAAATACTCTATCCACATGCCGACAAGCTCTGTTGAAAACTTGCCATGAGCTCAGTCGATAACCGATCTCTAAATCTGCAGATAAAAATACCTGTTGATAAGTAGTCATTCCATGCACAGGTCGTTGACCGCTTGTTCCCCGCCTACCGGCAGGATCACCACAACTTTATCCGGAGCTCATAAGCAAGTTTGACGGGGGGCAGGCCATGTTATCCACAGAACTTGTGCACACCATACATAAACATAAAAACCAAGCTTTATAAAATTTCATACTCTTTATTTTTGTAGACAGGCGTTGGGATAAGCGATTGGCTATTTTTTGTGCAGAAGGCTTCTTTCAAATTGCCTAAGTCCCTATACTTGCGGCCTTTTCCCTTTTCTCTTCGAACAGGCACGAGGTGCGTGGTGGATTTTCCTACCCGTTTTGACGTGATCGTGATCGGTGGCGGTCATGCCGGTACCGAAGCGGCACTCGCGGCTGCGCGCATGGGTGTGAAGACCCTGCTGTTGACCCATAATGTGGAAACCCTCGGGCACATGAGTTGCAATCCGGCCATTGGCGGCATCGGCAAGAGCCATCTGGTCAAGGAAATCGACGCGCTCGGCGGTGCCATGGCGACCGCTACCGACAAGGGCGGTATCCAGTTCCGTGTGCTCAACAGCCGCAAGGGACCGGCAGTACGTGCCACACGCGCCCAGGCCGACCGGGCCCTGTACAAGGCGGCGATCCGTCAGATTCTGGAAAACCAGCCCAACCTGTGGATGTTCCAGCAAGCCGCGGACGACCTGATCGTCGAACAGGACCAAGTACGCGGCGTCGTTACCCAGATGGGACTGCGTTTTCACAGTGACAGCGTGGTACTCACCACCGGAACCTTTCTCGGTGGACTTATCCACATAGGCTTACAGAATTATTCCGGCGGACGTGCCGGTGATCCGCCCTCTATCGCGCTCGCCAAGCGCCTCCGCGAGTTGCCGCTGCGTGTCGGCAGGCTGAAGACCGGAACGCCGCCGCGCATCGATGGGCGCACTGTGGATTTCTCGGTGATGACCGAGCAGCCGGGCGATACTCCGACTCCAGTCATGTCGTTTCTCGGTTCTCAGGACCAGCATCCGGCCCAGGTCAGTTGCTGGATCACCCACACCAATGCCCGGACCCACGAGATCATCGCCAGCAATCTCGACCGCTCGCCCATGTATTCGGGAGTGATCGAAGGTATCGGGCCGCGCTATTGCCCATCGATCGAGGACAAGATCCACCGCTTCGCCGATAAGGACAGTCACCAGGTCTTCCTCGAACCCGAGGGACTGTCCACCAACGAGCTGTATCCCAACGGCATCTCCACGTCGCTGCCGTTCGACGTGCAACTGGACATCGTGCGTTCCATCCGTGGCATGGAGAATGCCCATATCGTGCGCCCGGGTTATGCCATCGAATACGACTTCTTCGATCCGCGGGACCTCAAGTACAGCCTGGAAACCAAGACCATCGGCGGCTTGTTCTTCGCCGGACAGATCAATGGCACCACAGGCTACGAGGAGGCCGGCGCCCAGGGGCTGCTCGCCGGCACCAACGCCGCACTGCGAGCCCTGGAGCGTGACAGCTGGTGCCCACATCGGGACGAGGCCTACATCGGCGTACTGGTCGACGACCTGATCACCCTAGGAACTCAGGAGCCGTACCGCATGTTCACTTCGCGTGCCGAGTACCGGCTCATCCTGCGCGAGGACAACGCCGATCTGCGCCTGACCGAGAAAGGCCGCGAGCTGGGCTTGGTCGATGATGCCCGCTGGGCGGCGTTCTGCGCCAAGCGAGAGGGCATCGCGCGTGAGGAGCAGCGCTTGAAGAGCACCTGGATTCGCCCCGGCACAGCCGAAGGCGACGCCATCGCCGCACGCTTCGGCAGCCCTCTGACCCGCGAATACAACCTGCTGAACCTTCTGGCGCGTCCAGAAATCGATTATGCGGGTCTGGTCGAGGCAACCGGCGGCGAAGCCGCGGATCCTCAGGTCGCCGAGCAGGTAGAGATCAAGACCAAGTATGCCGGCTACATCGACCGTCAGCAGGACGAGATCGCACGGTTGCGTGCCAGCGAGGATATCCGCTTGCCGGAGGAGCTCGACTACGCGTCGATCTCGGGCTTGTCCAAGGAAATCCAGCACAAGCTGGGCCAGACGCGCCCGCAGACCCTCGGTCAGGCTTCGCGGATTCCCGGCGTCACGCCGGCTGCCATTTCCTTGCTACTGATCCATCTGAAGAAACGCGGTGCCGGCCGCCAGCTGGAGCAGAGCGCCTGATGTCAATGGTCTCTCCCCGCCACGCAGAGGAACTGGTGCGTGGCGCCCACGAACTGGGCATCGAACTCACGGCACGTCAGCAGGAGCTGTTGCTGGCTTACCTGGCGCTGTTGATCAAGTGGAACAAGGCCTACAATCTGACTGCCGTGCGCGATCCGGATGAAATGGTCTCGCGTCATCTGCTCGACAGCCTCAGCGTGGTGCCTTATGTTGCCGAGGCTGGGGATAACTGGCTGGACGTCGGTAGCGGCGGGGGAATGCCTGGCATCCCGCTGGCCATCCTGTTTCCCGAACGGCACTTCACCTTACTGGACTCGAACGGCAAGAAGACCCGTTTTCTCACCCAAGTGAAACTGGAACTGCGTTTGAGCAACATGGAAGTTGTCCACAGCCGGGTGGAAGCCTTCACACCGGCGCAACCCTTTTCCGGTATCTGCTCAAGGGCATTCAGCTCGTTGGCGGATTTTGTCGGCTGGACGCGCCATCTGGGGAACGGTGAGACCCGCTGGCTGGCGATGAAGGGCTTGCAACCGGATGACGAGCTGCAAGTCCTGCCTCAGGATTTTCGACTGGAACGCACCTATGTGCTCAAGGTTCCCGGCTGTCAGGGTCAGCGTCATCTGCTGATCTTGCGCCGCACTTCATGACCCGGACAGACGCTGACCATGGCTAAAGTATTCGCCATCGCCAACCAGAAAGGCGGCGTGGCCAAGACCACCACCTGCATCAATCTGGCTGCCTCTCTGGTGGCCACTCGCAGACGCGTATTGCTGATCGATCTCGATCCACAGGGCAACGCCACCACTGGCAGCGGTGTGGATAAGTTGAGCCTGGAGCATTCGGTCTACGACGTGCTGACGGGAGATTGCAGCCTCGTCGAGGCCATGCAGTTCTCCGAGCATGGCGGTTATCAGCTGTTGCCGGCCAACCGTGATCTCACAGCGGCCGAAGTCGTTCTGCTCAACATGCCTGCCAAGGAGCACCGTCTGCGCGAGGCTTTGGCACCGATCCGCGAGAATTACGACTATGTCCTCATCGACTGTCCGCCGTCGCTGTCGATGCTGACGGTGAACGCTCTGGCAGCTGCCGATGGCGTGATCATTCCGATGCAGTGCGAGTATTACGCCCTGGAAGGTCTGAGCGATCTGGTCAGCTCTATCCAGCGCATCTCCCAGGCACTCAATCCGAACCTGCAGATCGAAGGCCTGCTGCGCACCATGTACGATCCGCGCATCGGTCTGACCCACGATGTGTCCGATCAACTCAAGGCGCATTTCGGCGACAAGCTCTACGAGACGGTCATCCCGCGCAACGTCCGGCTCGCCGAGGCGCCCAGCCACGGCATGCCTGCGCTGGTCTACGACAAGCAATCCAAGGGGGCTCAGGCCTACCTGGCGCTTGCCGGTGAATTGTCACGCCGGCAGCGTCGCGCCGCCCGCAGCGACACGAAAGCATAGGAGTCTCAATGGCGATCAAGAAACGAGGCCTCGGCCGGGGACTGGATGCCCTGCTGGGTGGCACTACCGGGGCTACCGTGCAGGACGCCACGGCGCCGGCCGATAGCCGCGAGCTGCTGCATTTGCCGCTGGATCTGATCCAGCGCGGCAAGTATCAGCCGCGTCGCGAGATGGACCAGGCTGCCTTGGAGGAGCTGGCGCAGTCGATTCAGGCCCAGGGCGTGATGCAGCCGATCGTGGTGCGCCCGATCGATGGGCTGCGCTATGAGATCATTGCTGGCGAAAGGCGCTGGCGTGCCAGCCAGCAGGCCGGTCTGGACAAGATCCCGGCGATCGTCCGCGAGGTTCCGGACGAAGCAGCCATCGCCATGGCGCTGATCGAGAATATCCAACGGGAGAATCTCAATCCGATCGAGGAGGCGCTTGCCCTCCAACGTCTCCAACAGGAGTTCCAGCTTACCCAGCAGCAGGTTGCCGATGCGGTGGGCAAATCGCGGGTCACCATCAGCAATCTTTTGCGCCTCATATCCCTGCCGGAAGAGATCAAGACACTGCTCTCCCATGGAGATTTGGAAATGGGGCATGCACGTGCCTTACTGGGACTTCCGTCCCAGAGGCAAGTCGAAGGGGCGCGACACGTTGTCGCACATGGTTTGACCGTGCGTCAGACCGAGGCTTTGGTCCGTCAGTGGCTGAAGCCCAAGGAGCAAAGCGCCAATAACCATACACAGAATCCGGATATAAGTCGTCTGGAGCAGCGGCTGGCGGAGCGTCTGGGCTCTCCCGTGGAGATAAAGCACGGACAGAAGGGCAAGGGGCAATTGGTCATCCGCTACAACTCGTTGGACGAGTTACAGGGGGTGTTGGCGCACATCCGCTGAGGGTTTCGCATGTAGCGAGTGGTCGGAAATGACTACCCAATGGTTGAACCGACTCTGAACCGCCCCTATACTCGCGGCGCATTTTGATAGCGGTTCGCAAAATTGTGTTCCGCATGGCGACGAAATTTGTGGTGAATATACGTAGCAGGACACCCTTCCATCGTCTCCCCGTGTTTCGAGTGTTGGTCGTTCAGGCCCTGGTCGGGCTTGTGACGGCCTTTGCGTGCGGTGTGTCCTTGAGTTTGGTGGCAGGGTATTCAGCCCTGCTGGGTGGGCTGATCGCATGGCTAGCCAACCTGTATTTCGCCCATAAGGCCTTTCGCTACTTTGGTGCGCGTTCGGTCAAAGCTGTGGTCCAGTCTTTTTGGGCCGGTGAAATGGGAAAACTGATTCTGACATCGGCACTGTTTGCGCTGGTGTTTGTGGGAGTGCGGCCTCTGGAGCCGTTGGCGTTGTTCGGCGGCTATCTGCTGGTGCTGGGCACGGGAGCAAGTGCACTCCTGCTTATGAAAAATAATCCGAAGCATTGAGCATTGAGGCGTTTATGGCGAACACTCCAGCTGAATATATCCAGCATCACCTGCAAAACTTGGTCTTCGGCGCCCACCCGGAGAAAGGCTGGATCATCGCGCAGACTCCGGACGACGTGAAGGCAATGGGCTTTATGTCCATTCATGTCGATACCATGGGATGGTCGCTGTTCATGGGCCTGGTTTTCCTGGTGGTGTTCCGCATGGCAGCCAGCAGCGCCACCAGTGGTGTGCCGGGGCGTCTCCAGAATCTGGTCGAGATGTGCGTCGAGTTCGTCGAGGGTATGGTTCGCGATACCTTCCACGGTCGTAATCCTCTCATTGGCCCGCTGGCGCTGACCATTTTCGTCTGGGTGTTCCTGATGAACAGCCTGAAATGGATTCCGGTCGATTTCCTGCCGGGGCTGGCCCACATGCTGGGTGCGCCTTACTTCAAGATCGTACCGACCGCCGACCCGAACGGTACCTTCGGTATTTCGATCGGCGTATTCATCCTGATCATTTACTACAGCATCAAAGTTAAGGGTGTAGGTGGTTTCGCGAAGGAGCTGTCCCTGACCCCGTTCAATCATTGGGCGTTGATTCCGTTCAACCTGTTCCTGGAGGTTCTCGGTCTGCTGACCAAGCCTCTGACTCTGGCTCTGCGTCTCTTCGGCAACATGTACGCAGGTGAAGTGGTGTTCATCCTCATTGCGCTGCTGCCGTTCTGGTCGCAATGGGCTCTGAATGTGCCTTGGGCGATTTTCCACCTGCTGGTGATCCCGCTTCAGGCCTTTATCTTCATGGTACTGACGGTGGTGTACCTGAGCTCTGCCCATGAAGAACATCATTGACAGGCAATAACGCTTCCCCCAACCAACCTACCCTTAGCTTCAGGAGCTTTACATGGAACTTGTCATCATCGCCGCCTCTATCATGATCGGTCTGGGTGCTCTGAGCACCGGCATCGGCTTCGCCCTGCTGGGTGGCAAGCTGCTGGAGTCCACCGCTCGTCAACCCGAGCTGGCTCCTCAGCTGCAAACCAAGACCTTCCTGATGGCTGGTCTGCTCGACGCCGTCCCGATGATCGGTGTTGGTATCGCGATGTACCTCATCTTCGTTGTTGCTCCCGCTGCTGCTTAAGCGTTTCCGTTTAGCGACGGGGTTCGCGTGACGAGCCCCGTTGTCATGGAAATGGCAAGCACACCGCACGAGATAGCACGAGGTAAATCGCTGTGAACATAAACTTGACGCTACTTGGTCAAACGATCGCCTTCGCTATTTTCGTCTGGTTCTGCATGAAGTACGTTTGGCCGCCGATTACCCAGGCCATGCAGGAACGCCAGAAGAAAATCGCCGATGGTCTGGATGCCGCAGGCCGCGCGCAACAAGACCTGAAACTGGCTCAGGAAAAAGTTTCCAACACCCTGCGCGAGACCCGTGAGCAGGCTACTCAGATCATCGAGAAGGCGAACAAGCAAGCCAACTCGATCGTCGAGGAAGCCAAGCAGCAAGCACAAGCCGAAGGCGAGCGTCTTATTGCAAGCGCACGCGCACAAATCGAGCAGGAAGTGAACAGTGCCAGGGAGCAGCTGCGCAATCAGGTAGCGGCACTGGCCGTACTGGGCGCAGAGAAGATCCTGGAGTCCCATGTGGACGCCAAGGCGCATAACGATCTGGTCGAAAAACTGGCCTCCCAACTCTAAGCGAGGCAAGCGATGATCAATAACCAGACGCTTGCTCGGCCTTACGCAAAAGCCGCTTTCGAGTATGCCTGCGCGGCCAAGCGCAGCGATGCCTGGTCAGGCATGTTGAATCTGGCTGCCGCTGTCGTTGAAGTCCCAGAAGTCGCCGAACTGCTGCGCAACCCGCGCCTGACCCGCGAAAGCAAGGTCTCGGCCGTGCTGCGTCTGTTCGGCAACGACATCGATGAAGCATTCCGCAACTTCATCGCCAACATGGGCGAGCATGATCGCCTGTCTTTGTTGTCGAGCGTGCGCGAACTGTTCGAAGCGTACAAGGCGGAAGCCGAGAAGACGCTCGATGTCGAAGTGGAGACTGCCTTCGAGCTTTCCGCCGAGCAATTGCAAAACTTGGCTGCCGCCCTGTCGAAGCGGCTAGATCGTTCCGTCAACCCTAAGCAGGTTGTGAATCCTGCGCTGATCGGCGGCTTGGTCATCCGCGCCGGTGATGTGGTTGTCGACGGTTCGGTCCGCGGCAAACTGAGCCAGTTGGCCGAATCGTTGAAATCCTGATTTGAGGGTCATGGCATGCAGCAACTGAATCCTGCTGAGATTAGTGAAATCATCAAGCAGCGCATCGAAAAAAGCGATGTGACTGCTCAAGCCCGTAACGAGGGTACCGTCGTCAGCGTGTCTGACGGCATCGTTCGCATCTACGGTCTGGCCGACGTGATGTACGGCGAAATGATCGAATTCCCCGGCGGCATCTACGGTATGGCGCTGAACCTGGAACAAGACTCCGTCGGTGCTGTGGTTCTGGGTAACTACCTGGGGCTGACCGAAGGCATGAGCGCCAAGTGCACCGGCCGCATCCTCGAGGTTCCGGTTGGTCCGGAACTGCTGGGACGAGTGGTTGACGCACTGGGCAACCCGATCGATGGCAAAGGGCCGCTCAATGCCAAGCTGACCGACGCCGTAGAAAAAGTTGCGCCGGGCGTGATCTGGCGTAAGTCGGTCGACCAGCCGGTTCAGACCGGTTACAAGTCGGTCGACGCCATGATCCCGGTCGGCCGTGGCCAGCGCGAGCTGATCATCGGCGACCGTCAGATCGGTAAGACCGCGATGGCTATCGACGCCATCATCAACCAGAAGAACAGCGGTATTCGCTGCGTCTACGTAGCCATCGGTCAAAAGCAATCGACCATCGCCAACGTGGTTCGCAAGCTGGAAGAGAACGGCGCGCTGGCCAATACCATCGTGGTGGCTGCGTCCGCTTCCGAATCCCCGGCCCTGCAATACTTGGCGCCGTATGCCGGCTGCACCATGGGCGAATACTTCCGCGACCGTGGAGAGGATGCACTGATCGTTTACGACGATCTGTCCAAGCAAGCCGTTGCCTATCGCCAGATCTCCCTGCTGCTGCGCCGTCCGCCGGGCCGCGAAGCCTACCCGGGCGACGTGTTCTATCTCCACAGCCGTCTGCTGGAGCGCGCTTCCCGCGTTTCCGAAGAGTATGTCGAGAAATTCACCAATGGCGCGGTGAAAGGCAAGACCGGCTCGCTGACCGCTCTGCCGATCATCGAAACTCAGGCCGGTGACGTTTCCGCGTTCGTTCCGACCAACGTGATCTCCATCACCGACGGTCAGATCTTCCTGGAATCGGCCATGTTCAACTCGGGCCTGCGTCCGGCGGTTAACGCCGGTATCTCGGTATCCCGTGTGGGTGGCGCCGCCCAGACCAAGATCATCAAGAAGCTGTCCGGCGGCATCCGTACCGCTCTGGCCCAGTACCGTGAACTGGCGGCCTTCGCCCAGTTCGCCTCGGATCTGGACGAAGCGACCCGCAAGCAGCTCGACCATGGTCAGCGCGTTACCGAGCTGATGAAGCAGAAGCAGTATGCGCCGATGTCCGTCGCCGAAATGGCCATTTCCCTGTATGCCGCCGAGCGCGGTTTCCTGCAGGACGTGGAAGTGTCCAAAGTAGGTGCCTTCGAACAGGCGTTGATCGGTTACTTCCAGCGTGAGCACGCCGCTCTGCTGGCCAAGATCAACGAGAAGGGCGACTTCAACGACGAGATCGACGCAGGCCTCAAGGCCGGCATCCAGTCGTTCAAGGCCACCCAATCCTGGTAAGCCGCAGCGGGGGCCGTAAGGCTCCCGCCTGCTAACCCGATAGGTGTCAAATGGCAGGCGCAAAAGAGATTCGCAGCAAGATTGCGAGCATCAAAAGCACGCAGAAGATCACCAGCGCCATGGAGAAGGTGGCGGTCAGCAAGATGCGCAGGGCTCAAATGCGCATGGCTGCCAGCCGTCCTTATGCGGAGCGGATCCGTCAGGTCATCGGCCATCTGGCCAATGCCAATCCTGAGTACCGTCATCCGTTCATGGTCGAACGTCCGGTCAAGCGTGTCGGCTATATCCTGGTGTCGAGCGATCGTGGTCTGTGCGGTGGTCTGAACATCAACCTGTTCAAGGCCCTGATCAAGAACATGAAGGAGTGGCACGACAAAGGTGTCGAAGCCGACTTCTGCGTGATCGGTAACAAGGGTGCCAGCTTCTTCCGCAGCTATGGCGGCAACGTGATCGCGGCGATCAGCAACCTGGGCGAAGAGCCTTCGATCAACGACCTCATCGGCAGCATCAAGGTGATGCTGGACGCCTTCAACGAAGGCCGTCTGGATTGCCTGTACCTGGCTTCGAACAAGTTCATCAACACCATGACCCAGAAGCCGGCGATCGAACAGCTGCTGCCTCTGAAAGGTGATGAGCAGTCCGACCGCAAAGGTCAGTGGGATTATCTGTACGAGCCCGATGCCCAGCAGCTGCTGGATGCATTGCTGGTGCGCTACATCGAGTCCCAGGTCTATCAGGGTGTGGTCGAGAACGGTGCTGCCGAGCAGGCGGCGCGGATGATTGCCATGAAGAACGCTACTGACAACGCCGGCGAACTGATCAGTGATCTGCAGCTCGTGTACAACAAGGCCCGTCAGGCGGCGATCACCCAGGAAATCTCGGAAATCGTCGGCGGCGCTGCCGCGGTTTAAGAACGGTTCATAAAGTTAGAGGAACCAAGAATGAGTAGCGGACGTATCGTTCAAATCATCGGCGCCGTTATCGACGTGGAATTCCCGCGTGATCAGGTGCCGAACATCTATGACGCGCTGAAAGTCGCCGGCGCGGAAACCACCCTGGAGGTCCAGCAGCAGCTGGGCGACGGCGTGGTTCGCTCCATTGCGATGGGCTCCACCGAAGGCCTCAAGCGTGGCCTGGACGTGAGCAACACCGGCGCAGCCATTTCCGTCCCGGTTGGCAAGGCCACCCTGGGCCGGATCATGGACGTGCTGGGTAACCCGATCGACGAAGCGGGCCCCATCGGCGAGGACGAGCGCTGGACCATCCACCGCGAGGCTCCCAGCTATGCCGATCAAGCCGGCGGCAACGATCTGCTGGAAACCGGCATCAAGGTGATCGACCTGGTCTGCCCGTTCGCCAAGGGCGGTAAGGTCGGCCTGTTCGGCGGCGCCGGCGTGGGCAAGACCGTGAACATGATGGAGCTGATCCGCAACATCGCCATGGAACACAGCGGTTACTCCGTGTTCGCGGGTGTGGGCGAGCGGACTCGTGAAGGTAACGACTTCTATCACGAGATGAAGGACTCCAACGTTCTGGACAAGGTGGCCCTTGTCTACGGTCAGATGAACGAGCCGCCGGGCAACCGTCTGCGCGTGGCCCTGACCGGCCTGACCATGGCCGAGAAGTTCCGTGACGAAGGCCGCGACGTGCTGTTGTTCGTCGACAACATCTACCGTTACACCCTGGCCGGTACCGAAGTGTCCGCGCTGCTGGGTCGTATGCCGTCCGCCGTGGGTTACCAGCCGACCCTGGCCGAGGAAATGGGCGTTCTGCAGGAGCGCATTACCTCCACCAAGACCGGCTCCATCACCTCCGTGCAGGCCGTGTACGTTCCCGCGGACGACCTGACCGACCCGTCCCCGGCGACCACCTTCGCCCACCTGGACGCCACCGTGGTACTGTCCCGCGACATCGCTTCCCTGGGTATCTACCCGGCGGTCGATCCGCTGGACTCCACCTCCCGCCAGCTGGACCCGCTGGTCGTTGGCCAGGAGCACTACGAGACCACCCGCGGCGTGCAGTACGTGCTGCAGCGCTACAAGGAACTGAAGGATATCATTGCGATCCTCGGTATGGACGAACTGTCCGAAGCCGACAAGCAGCTGGTTTCCCGTGCTCGTAAGATCCAGCGCTTCCTGTCCCAGCCGTTCTTCGTGGCCGAGGTCTTCACCGGTGCTCCGGGTAAATACGTCCCGCTGAAGGAAACCATCCGTGGTTTCTCCGGCATCCTGAAAGGTGACTACGATCACCTGCCGGAGCAGGCGTTCTACATGGTCGGCAGCATCGACGAAGCCATCGAGAAGGCGAAGAAACTGTAACTGGGGCGCCCGCGTGCGGGCGCTCGATCAGGCATCGCTGCCACGGTGGCGGTGCCTGCTAACCGAGGCGTGAATATGGCTATGTCAGTCCATTGCGACATCGTCAGTGCGGAAGAAGAGCTGTTCTCGGGCCTGGTGGAAATGGTCATCGCTCACGGTCATCAAGGTGACGTGGGTGTTCTCCCGGGCCACACGCCGCTGCTGACCGACCTCAAGCCCGGTCCGTTGCGCGTGATCAAGCAGGGTGGTGTCGAGGAAATCTTCTACATCTCCGGTGGCTTCCTCGAAGTGCAGCCGGATATGGTGAAGGTTCTTGCCGACACCGGAACCCGTGCCAAGGATCTGGACGAGGCTGCTGCTCAGGAAGCCATCAAGGCTGCCCAGAAGGCGCTCACCGAGAAGGGCTCGGAGTTCGATTACAGCTCCGCTGCTGCTCGTCTGGCCGAGGCTGCGGCTCAGCTGCGTACCATCCACGAGCTGCGCAAGAAGTACGGACGGGGATGACCCGTTGCAGGCTGCCGATGGCAGCCTGACGACTTCATCGTTAGCGATAAAAAAGGGTAGCCTTGGCTACCCTTTTTTATTGGGCATTCCGCTGCGTACGTGGTTCTTCCAGGGAGCCGCGGTCTGGCCGCCGGACCGCGGCGCATAACAACCAGAGCTTCCAGGATTCTTGCATGACTCTCGATATCGTCATTCTTGCCGCTGGCCAGGGCACTCGCATGCGCTCGGCCCTGCCCAAGGTTCTTCACCCGGTTGCGGGCAAGTCCATGCTCGGCCATGTCGTCGATACGGCGCGCCAACTGCAGCCGAAAGGGATCCATGTGGTGATCGGCCATGGCGCGGAACGGGTACGCGAATGTCTGGCGGCGGATGACCTGAGTTTCGTGCTGCAGAGCGAGCAGTTGGGGACCGGCCACGCGGTCGCTCAGGCGCTGCCAGCACTCACAGCCGAGCGGGTGCTGATTCTCTACGGTGACGTACCCCTGATCGAGGCGGATACCCTGCAGCGCCTGCTGGCCAAGGTCGGCCCGCGGCAGCTGGCGCTGCTCACTGTCGATCTCAACGATCCCACCGGCTATGGCCGGATCATCCGCGACGAGCAAGGCCGGGTGACGGCCATCGTCGAGCACAAGGACGCTACGCCCGAGCAGCGCCAAATCTGCGAAGGGAACACGGGGATCCTGGCGGTGCCCGGTGATCGTCTGGCTGACTGGCTGGGACGCCTGTCCAACGACAACGCCCAAGGCGAGTTTTACCTGACCGATGTGATCGCGATGGCCGTGAGCGACGGCCTGATCGTCGCCACCGAGCAGCCGCTGGACGCCATGGAGGTGCAGGGTGCCAACGACCGCATCCAGCTCGCCGAGCTGGAGCGTCACTACCAGCTGCGCGCTGCTCGTCGCCTGATGGCCCAGGGAGTGACCTTGCTCGATCCGGCGCGCTTCGATCTGCGTGGCGAGGTGACGGTCGGACGCGATGTGCTGATCGACATCAACGTGATTCTCGAAGGCCGGGTGGTGATCGAGGAAGGGGTTCAGATCGGCGCCAACTGCGTGATCAAGGACAGCATCCTGCGCCGGGGAGCCGTGGTCAAAGCCAACAGCCATCTGGAAGGGGCAGAGCTGGGCGAAGGCGCCGATTGCGGCCCGTTCGCCCGCCTGCGCCCCGGCGCCATACTCGGAGCCAAGGCCCATGTGGGCAACTTCGTCGAACTGAAGAATGCTGTACTCGGCGAGGGGGCCAAGGCCGGGCATCTCAGCTATCTGGGCGATGCCGAGATCGGAGCGCGGACTAATATCGGCGCAGGTACCATCACCTGCAATTACGATGGCGCCAACAAGTTCAAGACCGTGATGGGCGAGGATGTCTTCATCGGTTCCAACAGCGCCCTGGTCGCTCCGGTGAACCTCGGTGACGGCGTGACCACGGGGGCCGGTTCGGTGATCACTGCTGACGTTCCTGCGGGCAACCTGGCCCTCGGCCGCGCCAGGCAGCGCAACATCGACGGCTGGAAGCGTCCCGAGAAGATCAAGAAATAGCCGCTTCCGGGTGAGCGTGCCTCTCGCCGGTTCCCCGGCTCAGCCTATCGATTCCTGCTTGACGGAAATGGCGCATTCGGCTTTCATTCGACGAATATTAAATTTCGGATCGAAACTTAAGAAATGTCGAAGCGCAATACCCCGCAACGACGCCATGCAATCCTTGCCCTGTTGGCCGAACAGGGGGAGGTCACCGTGGATGATCTCGCCAGGCGCTTCGAGACCTCGGAAGTCACCATCCGCAAGGATCTTTCCGCCCTGGAGAAGAACGGCCTGCTACTGCGCCGTTACGGCGGGGCGGTGCCGCTGCCGCAGGAGATGATCGCCGACGAAAATCCGCAGCCGGTCTCTCCCTACAAGCTGGCCATCGCCAAGGCGGCCGCCCAGCGGATTCGCGAGCATGCGCGGATCATCATCGACAGCGGCAGCACCACCGCCGCGATGATTCCGGAGCTGAGTCAGAAGCACGGGCTGGTGGTGATGACCAACTCTCTGAATGTGGTCAACGCCCTACGCGAACTGGAGCACGAGCCGGTGCTGCTGATGCCGGGAGGCACCTGGGATCCGCATTCCGAATCCTTCCAGGGCCAGGTGGCGGAGCAGGTCCTGCGTTCCTACGACTTCGATCAGCTGTTCATCGGTGCCGACGGCATCGATCTGGAACGCGGCACCACCACCTTCAACGAGCTGCTCGGCCTGTCCAGGGTAATGGCCGAGGTGGCCCGGGAAGTCATCGTCATGGTCGAGGCCGACAAGTTCGGTCGGCGCATTCCGAATCTCGAGCTGCCCTGGAGCCGCGTGCATACCCTGATCACCGACGAGCGCCTTCCACCCGAGGCGCGGGAACAGATTTCGGCACGCGGCGTGAACCTGATCTGCGTCACCCCGTCAGCCTGAGGAGAACGACTATGTGTGGCATCGTTGGCGCCATCGCCGAACGCAATATCCTCGCCATCCTGATCGAAGGCCTGAAGCGCCTGGAATACCGCGGCTACGACAGCGCCGGCGTCGCGGTGATCGACGAGGCGGGGAGGCTGGAGCGTCGCCGCCGCTCGGGCAAGATCGCCGAGCTGGATAGGACCCTGAGCGAGGAGCCGCTGAGCGGGCGGCTGGGCATCGCCCATACCCGCTGGGCGACCCATGGCGCACCCTTCGAGCGCAATGCCCACCCGCACTTCTCCGGCAACGAGCTGGCGGTGGTGCACAACGGCATCATCGAGAACCACGTGCAGCTGCGCGAGCACCTGCAGGGGCTCGGTTACCTGTTCACCTCGGACACCGATACCGAGGTGATCGTCCATCTGCTGCACCACAAGCTGGAGAGGACCGGCGACCTCACCGCCGCGCTCAAGGAAGCCATCGGCGAATTGCACGGCGCCTACGGCTTGGCGGTGATCAGCACCCGCCAACCCGATCGCCTGCTCGCGGCGCGCAGCGGAAGCCCCCTGGTGATCGGCCTCGGTCACGGCGAGAACTTCCTCGCCTCCGACCAGTTGGCGCTGCGCCAGGTCACCGATCGTTTCATCTACCTCGAGGAAGGCGACATCGCCGAGATCCGCCGCGACCAGGTGAACATCTGGGATGCGGACGGCAAGCCGGTGCAGCGCGAGGCGGTGCAGTATCACGAGGGCGCCGAGGCTGCCGACAAGGGCAGTTACCGCCACTTCATGCTCAAGGAGATCCACGAGCAGCCGGTGGTGGTGCAGCGTACCCTGGAAGGCCGTCTGGCCGACAACCACGTGCTGGTGCAGGCCTTCGGCCCGGAAGCGGCCGAGTTGTTCGCCAAGGTTAGGAACGTGCAGATCGTCGCCTGCGGCACCAGCCATCACGCCGGGATGGTCGCCCGCTACTGGCTCGAATCGCTGGCCGGCATTCCCTGCCAGGTGGAGGTGGCCAGCGAATTCCGCTACCGCAAGGTGGTGGTCCAGCCGGACACCCTGTTCGTCACCATTTCCCAGTCCGGCGAGACCGCCGACACCCTGGCCGCCCTGCGCAGCGCCAAGGCTCTCGGTTACTTGGCCAGCCTGACCATCTGCAACGTCGGCACCAGCTCGCTGGTGCGCGAGTCCGACCTTCGACTACTGACCCAGGCCGGTCCGGAAATCGGCGTCGCCTCGACCAAGGCCTTCACCACCCAGCTGGTCGCCCTGCTGTTGCTGACCCTAGCTCTGGGCCAGGCCCGCAGCAGCCTGGCCGATGGCGTCGAAGCCGCGCTGGTTGCGGAACTGCGTCGCCTGCCGACCCGTCTGGGCGAAGCGCTGGCCATGGACACGACCATCGAGAAGGTCGCCGAGTTCTTTGCCGACAAGAGCCACTGCCTATTCCTCGGCCGTGGCACCCAGTATCCGGTGGCGATGGAGGGAGCACTCAAGCTCAAGGAGATTTCCTACATCCACGCCGAAGCCTATCCGGCCGGCGAACTCAAGCACGGTCCGCTGGCCCTGGTCGACGCCGACATGCCGGTGGTCACGGTGGCGCCGAACAACGAGCTGCTGGAGAAGCTCAAATCCAACCTGCAGGAAGTCCGTGCCCGCGGTGGTGAGCTGATCGTCTTCGCCGACGGCGAGGCCGGCATCCACAACGGCTTGGGCACCCAGCTGGTGAAGATGCCGCATATCCACGACGTGCTGGCGCCGATCCTCTATACCGTGCCGCTGCAGCTGTTGTCCTACCACGTCGCCGTGCTCAAGGGCACCGACGTGGATCAGCCGCGCAATCTGGCGAAAAGCGTAACGGTGGAGTGAGCGGGCAGTTGGCACCCGCATCTTGTGGATAAAGTTATCCTTAATTTTTTTCCCCAGTAGGGGGTTCCGTTTTATCCCCAGCCTTCTCGGCTGGGGAGGGAACTCTCTCGATTGTGCATAAGCCGTTTGGCTCAGGCGAATGCCGTCTCCATGAAGCTGAGCCTTCTCATCAGCTGTGAATAAGATCCTCGCAAGCCCGGATGCTTGTCCTGCCATCCCGTCTCCGGCATGCGGAAAGCCAGATAGTCCAGAGCGACGCCCGCGACTATGTCGCCGAGACTGAGAGCGGATTCTTCCTTCTGTGGATAAGTACGCTCCAGAACGGCGAGCGTGCGCTCGATGGCGCTCAGGCGGCGCTGGCCCAGCACGGACTGGTCCGCCTCCCGGCCGTGGTGCTTGCGCATGATCACGGTATTGAAGGAGGCATCCATCAGCCCCTGTCCTAGGCCGGCCAGGTGCAGTGCCCGCGCCAGTCCGGCGCGGGGTAGCAGGGGGCTAGCGTCCGACAGTCCGTCGAGGTACTGGGCGATCAGCAGGGACTCGGCGATGGTTCCGCCGTCGTCGGTGACCAGCACCGGGACGCGGCCGACCGGGTTGGCCTCCAGCAGCGCTGCCTCGTCCGACCAGGGATCGCTCCAGCACAGGCTGAGTCTTTCCCCGAGGCCCTTTTCCAGGGCGACGATGCGCGCGACCCGCGCATAGGGGGAGGTGGCGTTGAGGTGCAGTTTCATCATGGGAGCGTCCGTTCAGGCTTTCGAGGCTGTGGATAGACCGGCCGGTCTGGCCGTCCGGCCGAAGAGAACCAGCACGAAACCGGCAGCCAGCAGGCAGCTGCCGATCGCGAAGAGCGGGTAATAGGAGCCGAGCTGGGCGTACAAGCCCGACATGGCGTATCCGGAGAGCGCCTGGGCCGCGGCGAAGGCGGCGGTGGCCCGACCCCAGAGGCGCTTGTGGGCGGCCGGGCCGGCCAGTTCCGCCAGGCGCCCGGAGGTCAGGGCGACGATGCCCGGAATCATGGCCCCGACGAGCAGCGAAGACAGCGAGCGGCTGACGAACGCGATCGACAACAGGGGCAGGGCGATCGCCAGGGATTTGGTCAGGAAGCCGACGGCCAGCCCCGAATGCCAGCCGAAGCGTCTGGCCAGGAAGCCGGCCAGCAGCGGTCCGAGAATGGCGCCGACGCCGAAGAGTGCCCATTGGACCGAGGCCGCCTGGTTGCCCAGGGAGGCCTCGCGGGTCAGATAGTCGATCCAGAAGACGGTGTGCGGGACGAAGCCGGCGGCATCCAAGGCATAGGCGGCCATGACCAGCAGCACCACCAGCCCGACGGGGGCAGCGGAGCCGCTCCCGTGGCCGGTGCCGGCGGCTAGCGCCTGGGGCCTGGGCAGGCGGGCGGCGGCGCGGTCGCAGACCAGCCCGGCCAGCAGGGCGAGTCCGCCCAGGGCCAGCCACGTCCAGTTCAGATCGAGCTCGAGCAGAAGCGGCACCACGGTGGCTGAGAGGAGGGCGCCGAGGCCGATCCCGGTGAACACCAGCGCGCCGACCGTGGTCTTGCGCTCCACCGGAGTGGCCGTCAGGGCCAGGGACGGCCCCACGACCATCAGGACCGCGCCGGCCACGCCCGAGACCAGCCGGCAGAGGAAGAAGCCGGTGAAGCTGCCCGGGGTGGCGCAGAGCACGAAGCTCAGGCCGATGCCGGCGAACGAGGCGCCCAGGACCCAGCGGGGCGGGAAGCGCTCGGACAGGGTGTGCGCCGTCAGAGCGCCCAGCAGATAGCCGAGCAGGTTGGCGGCGCCGAGATAGACGGCCTGGGAGCTGCCGAACCAGCCCTGCTGGATGATCGCCGGCAGCAGCGGGGTATAGGCGAAGCGGGCCAGGCCGATACCGGCCAGGGTTGCCATCAGGCCGGTGAAAAGCGCCGGCAGATCCTTTCTGTCGATCCTGTCCATCCCCAGACTCCTGTGCTCGTCCGCATCGAAGGGGCGCCGCGACAGCGAACGCCTCGATCTTGAGGATAGGCAGTCTGCCCGTAGCTTTGCCAACGATGATTGCGGATACTTCCGATCACGAAACGAGATAGGCAGACCCAGGCAGGCACTTCCATGCAGCTCAGATCGCTCCGCCTCTTCATGGCCGTGGCGCAAACCGGCAGTTTCGTCGCCGCCGCCCAGCGGCTGCACACCGTGCAGTCGAACGTGACCGCGCACATCAAGAAACTCGAGGCCGAGCTGGGCGCCGAGCTGATCGACCGCAGCGGTCGCGCTCGTCTGACGTCCGCGGGGGTGGCCCTCAGCGAATACGCCGAGCGCATGCTGCAGGCCCACGACGAGGCCCTCGCCCTGTTCAAGGGTAGCCGGACACCGGGCGGGGTACTGCGCATCGGCGCCATGGAGACGACCACGGCGCTGCGGCTTCCGCCGATTCTCGCCGCCTTCCATGCCGAGCATCCGGCTGTGGATATTCAGTTATCCACAGGACCGACCGCCGATCTGAGCGCCGGTCTGGCGGAAGGCCGCTTCGACTGCGTATTCGTCGCCGGCCGGCTGGAGCATCCGCGCTTCCATCTCAGCAAGGCCTTCGCCGAGCGGCTGGTGCTGGTCTCGGCGGCGCCGTTGGAGGCGATGCCGACGGCCGAACGGCTCCTTTCCGCCACCTTCCTCGCCTTCCGCCAGGGCTGCAGCTACCGGCAGCGCATCGAACTGCTCCTTGCCGCCTGCGGGGTCTCGGCGGTGCGCATCATGGAGTTCGGTACCCTGGATGCCATCCTCGGCTGCGTATCCGCGGGCATGGGCTACGCGCTGTTGCCGAAGGCGACCGTGGACGCGCAGCGGTACCGCTTCCCCATCCACAGCCTGGAACTGCCCGACGTCATCGCCCGGGTCGACACCTATTTCGCCGCAGCGGACCCCGCCAGCTGGACGCCGGCGCTGGCGTCCTTCTCGCAGACCCTGCACGGCGCCCTGGAGCAGGCCTGAGCGTCGCGGCCGCTCAGGCCACGTCCACCAGAATGATCTCGCTGTCTTCCCGCGCGCTGACCTCGAGCAGCGCCTCGTCGCGGATGGCCAGGCCGTCGCCCGCGCCGGCCTCCACGCCGTTCACCAGGATCCGGCCGCTGGCCGGTACCAGATAGGCCTTGCGCCGGTCGGCGAGGCGGTATTCGGCGCTCTGCCCGGCGCGCAGGGTCGCCGCCACCAGGCGCGCGGCCGCGCGGATCGGCAGGGCGCCGTCGTCGCCGGGCAGGCCGCTGGCGAGGGTGACGAAGGCGCCGGCGCGCTCGCCCCGGGGGAACGGCCGGGTGCCCCAGGCCGGCGGCAGGCCGGTCTGCTCGGGCATGATCCAGATCTGGAAGATCTGGGTGACTTCGTCCTCCAGGTTGTATTCGCTGTGGACGATGCCGGTGCCGGCGCTCATCACCTGCACGTCGCCGGCCAGGGTGCGGCCGCGGTTGCCCAGGCTGTCCTGATGGCTGATCGCGCCCTTGCGCACGTAGGTGACGATTTCCATGTCGCGGTGCGGATGCGGCGGGAAGCCGGTGTGCGGGGCGATGGTGTCGTCGTTCCAGACCCGCAGGCGGCCCCAGTGCATGCGACCGGGATCGTGGTACTCGGCGAAGGAGAAGTGGTGGCGGGTATCCAGCCAGCCGTGCCGGGCGCCGCCCAGCTGGGAGAAGGGACGCAGTTCGATCATGGAGGGCCTCGTGTCGGTTCGGGAGGGGATGCAGCCTGTGGATAAGCGCATGATCCATCGAAACCGTTGCCTTTATAAGGGCAAAATTTCGCCATTAACCATCGGATTGGGTGATAGGTCGTGCGGATGTCCGCCGTTGCCAAGCCCGCGCCTGCCACCCTAGACTGCCGCCTCCGTTTCGCTGACTCGCCCTTTTTTCCCGCCGACGCAAGGAAGGCGCCATGTCCCTCTTCGAGTTTTTCCTCCTCGCGCTGCCGGCCGTGCTCCTCACCGGTCTTTCCAAGGGCGGCTTCGGCGGGGCGCTGGCCGGCATCGCGGTGCCGCTGATGGCGCTGATGGTGCCGCCCAAGCAGGCCGCGGCCATCATGCTGCCGATCCTCTGCGTGGCCGACCTGGCGGGACTGAAGAAGTTCTACGGCAAATGGGATGCGGCCAACCTGCGGATCATGATCCCCGGGGCGCTGGTGGGCGTGCTGATCGGCACCCTGACCTTCGAGATGATGAGCGAGCGCTTCATCGGCCTGCTCATCGGCGGCATCACCGTGGGCTTCGTCCTGCTCAACCTGCTGGCCGGGCGCTCGCCCAGGCCGCCGGCTCCCGCTGCCGTCGGCAAGGGCAGCCTGCTGTCCGCGCTGGCCGGGTTCACCAGCTTCGTCACCCATGCCGGCGGTCCGCCGATCATGATGTACCTGCTGCCGCAGCAGATGGACAAGGTGCGCTACGTCGCCACCATCAACCTGTTCTTCCTGCTGACCAACGCGGTCAAGCTGGTGCCCTACGGGATGCTCGGCCAGTTCAGCGCCGAGAACCTGCTGGCCAGCCTGGCGCTGGCGCCGTTCGCTGTGGTCGGGGTCTGGCTCGGCGTCTGGCTGCAGGACAAGGTCAACCACGAGTGGTTCTACCGGATCGCCCGGCTGGGCATGCTGGCCACCGGCATCCAGCTGATCCTGCAGAATCTCTAGGGGATGTTGAGATTCGGCTTTCCCGCCTCTCTTTTTAGGTGATGCAGTCCATGGCGCGATCTTCCTTGGAGTTGCTGACAAGCACGACCAGCAGCCACAGTAGCAGCAGGTTGATGCAGCTGAATACCGGCCGCGAGGTCAGCCCATAGATCACCGCCAACGCCACGCTCCACAAGCCTGTCTGGACCAGCCAGCAGGCCACTGGGCGTAGCTGCGGGGGCGTGGTTTCGGCAAGCGCTCAATCGACAGCGTCGCCATCACCACAATCACCGCGATCGACATCTCAGGCACTGTAATTCAGGCCGCGTAGGATCCATGAGGATAGGCGTTGCGGAAGCACCCCGAGCAACCAGGTACCGAAGTTGAGTGGAAAGGGGAAACTGATGCGTCCTTGGTTGGCAGCCAGGCCGCGCTTGATGCGCTGCGCAGCTTTATCCGGAGACCATAGAAAGGGTTTGGGACCGGGCATTTCGAGGCACATCTTCGACTCGACGTAACCGGGAATGATCACATTGACCTTGACCCCGTCTGCGGCTAGCCAGTCGCGGATCGCCTCGCCATACACACGGATCGCCGCCTTGGTTGCGCTATAGGTTGGCGTGACCGGCAGCCCTCGCCAGCCTGCCAATGAGCTGAACAGCGCGATCTGGCCACTGCGCCGGGCACGCATGCTGGGCAGCGCAGCATCGACTATGGCGACCACGGCGACCAGATTGACTTCCAGCAGGGCGCGACTGTTTTCCCAGTCCTCGGGTTCGCCCCTGGGGCCTACTGCGGTATTCAGTCCGGCGCCGATGATGATCAGGTCCGGCTGCTCGCTTTCACAGATCGCGCGTACCCGCGCGCGCGTGGTATCCAGATCGCGTACGTCGAGTGGCTCCAGTAGGACTCGTGCACCTTTCGTCCGGCATTCGGTGGCCAACTGCTCCAAGCGGTCTAGTTGGCGGCCCTGGAGGATCAGGGTCACGCCGGGAGCCGCGTAGGCTGGTGCAAGCGCACCGCCGATGCCTCCGGTGGCGCCGGTGATGAACACGCAGCGAGGCGAGGGATGATTGTTCATAGATATTTCTCAAGTCGTGAAGTACGGGCCATCAGACGCTCTAGGCAGTTGTTCACCGCCATGTCGATGCCGTAGCGCAGCGCCTCAGAAGGTTTCCTGGGTGTCCCCGTAGGGATTGGCCAGGGCCCGCTCGTAGGCGCCGCGGAACAGGTTCCAGTCGGCCTCGGGCATATTCTGGCGATGGCGGTACAGCTGGTCCAGGTCCTGGCGCGAAGCCTGGGCGATGCTCCAGCGATGGCGGCTCTGCTCCAGGTCGAGCAGGGCGATTTCCACCCAGGCCCAGTCGCCGGAACCCTGCACGCGGACCAGCACATGCTCGGGATGGCAGTGACCGTGCTGCCAGCGGCCGCGGTGCAGGCGACTGAGGGTGGCGCCCAGCTGTCGCAGCATCTGCTCGTGGAGCTTCTCTCCCCAGCGCTGGCGGGCGCCGCTGTTGTACCACTCGTCGAGGGTGATGAAGCCCTCCAGCGCCTCGGTCACCAGCAGTGCCTGCCATTCGCCGGCCTTCTTCCGGGCGCCGCAGTAGACCACCCGCGGGACCGTCACGCCGAGCCGGGCGACCGCCTTGAGGGCGCGCTGCTCGTGCAGCAGGCTCGGCCGGCCGAAGGGATGCAGCAGGGAGCGGCGCAGGCACCCGCCGTGCCGCTTGCCGTGCAGCCGCGTGGGATAGGCGTCGAGCAGGCGCTGGATCTCGGCCTCCTCGTCGCAGTGGAGCGCCGTCGATTCGATGTCTTCCTCCTGGCCGTTCCACCAGAGCTGGAGGTCGGTGACGGAGCTGCCCGCAGCGGTCAGGTTCATCAGTTCGGTCATGCCTGGTGCACCTCGAGCGGGAGAGGAAAGCGCCATCCGGTCGGGCATGGCGATTTTCTGATCGAAGTGGATGCTGCGGCCGCTGTCAACGCAGGCCGGGCCGATTGTCTGTCGCACTGGTGGGAAGAAGAGCGCCGGGAGCGGCGGAGGCCCCGGTGGGCTTGGCGATCGAGCGAGCACGTGGTGCTGGGGACGCGGGACATGGCGGGGATTTCCTAGAATCTGCCCGCCACCTTAAGCCCGGGGGCATCAAGCGCCCGTCAAACGTTCGTGGAAATTTCGTCAATAAGCGGATCGGGAGGCCGTGCCGGCCGCTCTGGTTCCGGATTCCGGCGCGGGCGAGCCGTGCTTGGCGCTCTTCGCTTCGCCGATCCTTTCGCTCTCGCCGCGGGCGTTTTCCCAGCCGCCGCCGAGGGCGAGGAACAGGTTGACCTGATCCATGGACAGCTGGGATTCCGATTCGGCCAGGGTGGCTTCGGCGGAGGCCAGGGTCCGGTCGGCATCCAGGCTGTCCAGGTAGGGCAGGCGGCCTTCGCGGTACAGCCGGCGGTTGTACTCGGCGGCGTCGCGGGCGGCGTCGCGGGCCTCGCGCAGGGACTGATTGCGCACCAGATCGTGCTCGTAGTGGGTGAGCAGGGTCTGGGTCTCGCGCAGGGCGTTCAGCACCACGCCGTCGAAGTGCGCCAGGGCGGCGCCGGCGCCGGCCTCCGAAGCGCGGACGCGGGCGCGGTCGACCCCGGTGGGGAAGTGCCACATGATCTTCGGGCCGAACATCCAGCGGCGGGTGAGGCCGGTGCCGATGTAATCGCTGATGCCGGTGTAGCCGAAGTTGGCGAAGAGCGAGACCTCGGGGTACATCTCGGCGATGGACACGCCGATGTCCGCGGTGGCGGCGGCCAGCTCGCGCTCGGCGGCGCGGATGTCCGGACGGCGCCTGAGCAGGGCAGCGCCGTCGCCCACCGGCAGCGACTCCGCCAGCTGCGGGGCGTGCTTGCAGGCGGCCGCGCCCGGCGGCAGGTCGCCCGGCGTGCGGCCGAGCAGGGCCGACAGCTGATAGAGCGCCGCGGCCTTCTTCGACTCGAAGGGCGGGATCTGCGCGCGCAGGCTCTCCGCCTGGGCCTGGGCCCGGGACACGTCCACCTCGTTGCCGCGGCCGCCTTCGAACAGGCGCCGGGCCACCTCCAGCTCGCGCTCCTGGATCTCCAGGGAGTGCTCGGCGATCTCCAGTTCCTCGCTGGCGTGGCAGGATTCCATGTAGCTGCGCACCACCTGCGCCACCACGGTGATCCGCGCCGTGTCCAGCACGGCCTGGCTGGCCTGGGTGCTGGCCGCGGCGGATTCGGTGGCGCGCTTGAGCTTGCCGAACAGGTCGAGCTGGTAGGAGACCTCGCCCAGCACGCTGGTGAGGTTCATGACCGGCAGCTTTTGCATCAGCGCCAGCGATTGGCTGGAGATCTGGCCGCGCCCGGTCGAGCCTTCGGCGATGAACTGCGGGTCGTTGGCGCTCCGGGCCATCATGAAGCCCTCGAAGGCGCGGCGCAGGTTGAAGTAGGCCTGGCGCAGGTCGGTGTTCCTGGCCAGCGCCTCGTGCACCAAGGCGTCCAGCTTGGGATCGCGATAGAGCTGCCACCAGTCGGCGGGCAGATCCTCCTGGCTGACCTCGGCGCCGTGGCCCATCTCGAAGGGAGCCTGGGCCTGCGGCTTGTTGACCACCGCCTCGGCCGGCAGCTGGTAGTCGGGGCCGAGCCTGATGCAGGCGCTCAGCGCCAGGGGCAGGGCGGCGACGGCGAAGCGGGCGAGCGCTCTCATCGGCTCACCTGCTCCGCCGGTTCGGCCGCCGGCCGCTGGCCTTCCGGCCAGGGCAGCACCTTCAGGGTGGCGGTGCGGCCGACCACCAGGCGGACCTCCGCGGGCGCCTCGTCGATCGACACCCGCACCGGGATGCGTTGCGCCAGCCGCACCCAGTTGAAGCTCGGATCGATGTTCGGCAGCATGCTGGAGCTGGCCTGGCGGTCGCGGTCCTCGATGCCGGCGGCGATGCTCTGCACGTGCCCGCGCAGATGGCGGGACTCGCCCATCAGCTGGATGTCCACCGGCTGGCCGATCTGGATGCCCTCCATCTTGGTTTCCTCGAAATAGCCCTCCACCCGCAGGGAGCCGGTATCGACGATGGACAGCACCGACTGCCCGGTCTTCACGTAGTCGCCGACGCGCACCACGCGGTCGCTGACGTAGCCGTCCACCGGGGTGATCACGTTGGTCCGCTCGAGGTTCAGGCGCGCGGTGCCGAGGGCCGCCTCGGCGGTGCCCAGGGCGGCCTCGGCGCGCTTGACCATGGTGTCGCCCACCTCGATGGTCTCGGTGGCCACCAGGCCCTTCAGGGCGACGTTGCGGCGGGCCTCGCGGCGCGCCTGCTCGAGCTGGGCGCGGCGCTCCTTGACCATGGCCTCGGCCTCCTGCACGGCCAGCTCGAAGCGGGCGCGGTCGATGACCAGCAGGGTCTGACCGCGGCTGACCTTCTGGTTGTCGCTCACCTTCACCTCGGTCACCAGACCGGACACGTCTGGCGCGATCTGGATGACGTTGGCGTGCACCCGGCCGTCGCGGGTCCAGGGCTCCTTCATGTAGTAGTCCCACAGATTCAGGACGACGACCGCAGCGATGGCCACGGCTGCCAGGGTAACGGCCACTGAGCCGAGGGCGGGAATCCACTTCTTCACAGTTTCAATCCGGGTACGAAGGTGAAAATGACACCCAGCACGATGATGTACAGGGCCAGGTTGAACAGCGGCGGATGCCACACGAAGCGATAGAAGCCGAGGCGCGTCAGCAGGGTGCGCAGCCCGGCCTTCAGCAGGTAGGCGCCGAGCATCATGGCCAGCAGGGTCGGCACGTAGACGCCGTAGATGTTCAGATGTCCGGTCATGCGGGCGCTCCGACGGGGTTGGGGCCGGACGACGGCGGCAGTGGTGCGTCGGCGGCGGCGCTGGAGGGGGCTTCCGGGAACAGGCACAGGCTCAGGCCGCTCAGGGCCAGGGCGGCCTTGCGGGCGCTGCGCGAGGACGAGCCCGCCAGGGCCGCCAGCGCCTCGTCCAGCTGTTGCCGCAACAGCTCGGGGGGCGGCAGCTGGTGGCGTTTCTCGGCACAGGCCAGATAGTAGCCGTGCAGGGTCTTCAGCAGCGGGCGCACCTGCTGCTTGAGCGGTTCGGACAGGCTCTTCTGCTTGCGCAGTTCGAGCAGGGAGAAGCAGACGTGCAGATCGCGGATCGTGTCGGTCAGGGCCAGCTGGGGATTGTTGACCTGGCTCAGGCGCGGCAGCAGCTGGGTGGTGCGGTCGATCATCTGCGCGGCGATCCGGTCCCGCTCGCGCAGGTCGCGCAGGGTGGTCAGTTCGGACAGATCGGCCAGGTCGCGCCAGGCGGAGCGCATCAGCCGGCGGGTGGAGCGCTCGGCGCCGAAGGGCTTGCTCACCCGGGCCCAGACCAGGGCGAAGATCAGGCCCAGGATCATGGACAGGGAGTGGTCGGCGAACAGCGGGAAGTTCGCCTTGTAGGTGTCCTGGATGGTGATGCTGGAAACCATCTGCACGGCGAACAGCATCACCGCCATGCTGAACTGCGGGCGTCCGGCGAGGGTGCCGCTCAGCAGCAGCGGCAGCGCCAGGGCGATCGCCAGCATGCTGAAGTCGTGGATCAGCGGCATGAGCCCGAACAGGTAGATTCCGGCGGCGAGGGTCGCCACCAGCGTGCAGTTGAGGAAGGAGCGGATGAAGGGCGCGGGGTTGTCCTGCGCGCTGAAGAAGCAGCCGACCACCGCGATCATGAAGATGCCGCTGGAGCCGTAGTTCCAGCCGAGGTTCATCCACGCCAGGCAGCCCACCAGCACCGACAGCCCCACCGAGATGGCCGAGTAGGCGATCAGCCCGTAGTCGAAGTGGCGCGGACCGCCGACCAACTGGCGGACCTTGTAGCCCAGCTCCGGGGCCTGCACGGCGTCGCCCCGGGCGAAGCTCTGGCGCAGGCTCTGGAAGTCCTGCCAGAGCGTGACCAGCTCGCGCAGGCCGTCCATGGCGCCGCCGATCAGCAGGGCCTGGGCCGGATAGCTCTCGCTCAGCCAGGTCTCCAGATGGCGGCTGTGCTCGCGCAGCTGGCGGGCATCGACGGCCGCGCCTTCCTTGCCCTGCACCCAGTCGTTGACCCGCGAGATCAGCTCCTTCAGCTCTTCCGGCAGACCGTCCAGCTCGCGGTCCAGCCGGCGCAGCGGATCGGCCAGGGCGCCGAGCTGCGGCAGCAGCATGGCCATGCGCGAGCGGAACTCGCGGGCGTAGCGGGCCGGCAGGTGGCTGGCCTCGTCGTAGGACAGCTGCACGATCATGGCGTCCAGCGACATCACGTCGACCAGCGTCTTGTTCAGCCGGACCTGGTCCGGCTCGTCGAAGTCGAAGGTGCTGAGCATGCGGCTGGTGAGGAACCGGGCGTCTTCCAGCAGCTTGTCCATCTTGGCGCCGAGCACCGGGGCGATCCGGCTGGGAAACACCACGGCATTGATCACCGCGGCGCAGACGATGCCGAGCACGATCTCCTCGGTACGCGCCAGGGCCACGTTGAACACGGTCTCCGGATCGTTCACGTGGCTCAGGCCGATCAGCGGCACGGTATAGGCCGCCAGCATGAAGATGTAGCTGCGCGGCGTCCGGTCGAGCTGCGAGAAGTAGAACAGGGCACCGACCCAGAGGGCGATGACCAGGCTCAGCATCACCGGCTGGTGGGCGAACGGCGGGACGATGGCCACCGAGGCGCAGGCGCCGAGGAAGGTGCCGAGGGCGCGATAGAGCGACTTCGAGCTGGTCGCGCCCGACAGCGGATGGGACACGATGTACACCGAGGACATCGCCCAGTAGGGGTTGTCCAGCGGGATCGCCATGGCGATGTAGAGGGCAAGCAGGGCTGCCATCAGCGCTTTGGACGAGTGCAGCCACTCACGCCAGGTTGGAATGTTCATTGTAACGAGGGATGCCCGGTGTCATGCCGTTTCGAGGGAGGCGGAAAAGCGCGTCGGCATGAGGATGTCACGATCATTGCCTGCTATTAAACCCCACCTGGAATTGAACAATCGGGACGACCAATAGGACAATCTGTGCAGAAATCGCCCGCTGCGTCCGGGGCGCATCTGCGCGGAAACGGCGGTTCGCCGCGACGCAACGGCTCAGGAGTGAGATGAAACGTATCCCGAATTATGCGCTCTACGGCGAATCGGCGCTGCCCGTCTGGTGCGACCTGCTGCACCTGGAGTGGATCACCGAGCGCAGCCGTCCGAATCGCTGGGAGATCAAGCCCCATCAGCACGACGCCCTGCTGCAGATCGTCTACATCCGCAGCGGCGAGGGCGAGATCAGCATCGAGAACCGCCGGATCGCCTTCACCGCCCCCTGCATCATCCTCCTGCCCTGTCGCACGGTGCACGCCTTCCGCTGCACCGAAGAGACCGACGGCCCGATCATCACCGCCGCGCAGCGGCCGCTGGAGTCCATGGCGCGGATCGCCTCGCCCGACGTGTTCGGTCTGATCCAGCAGCCGGCGGTGATTCCGCTGCCCTGGCCGGCGGATGGCCAGGAGCCTCTCTGGCCGCTGTTCCAGCTGCTGCAGCAGGAGGCCCACAGCATGGCCCGCGGCCATGTGGCCGCCGGGCTGTCACTGCTGATCGCCCTGCTGGTGCAGATCTCCCGGCTGGACCGGCAGAGCACCGCCAGGCGTCCGGGAAAGGGCCGCCGCGCGGCGCTGCTCGGCCAGTTCCGCGAACTGGTGAACCAGCATTTCCGCAGCCACTGGACCCTGGACCTGTATGCCGAGAAGCTCGGTATCAGCCCGGCCCAGCTCGGCCGCATCTGCCGCGAGGAGCTCGGCGAGGCGCCGATGGCCCTGGTCGGCGGACGGGTCATGCGCGAGGCGCAGCGCCAGCTCGCCTACACGGATCTGGAGATCAAGCAGATCGCCCACGGTCTGGGCTTCAGCGACAGCTCCTACTTCAGCCGCTATTTCCGCAAGCAGGCCGGCATCACGCCGCGGGAGTTCCGCGACGCCTTCCAGAGCGCCGAAGGCGCCGTGGTGGCGGTGCCGCGGGAGGACCGGCTGGTTTCCCGCTAGGTTTCACTCGGGCAGGGCGGCGAGGGGCCTGGGCGCCAGCATCTCCCGGGTGTCGATGACCCGCAGGCTGTCGCCGGCGACGGCCTTGGACTGGTGCTTGGCGACCGAGGCCAGTTCGGCGAGCCGGGCGGCGTCCAGCTGCGCGCAGGTCTCCGGGAACACCCGCACCGCGCCGAGGGACAGGCTGAGCAGGGGGAACTCCTGCTGGCGGCCCTGGCGGTCGAAGGAGACGAAGCTCTCGGCCCGCAGGTGCTCGTCGTGGTAGTGGCGCCGGCATTCGCGGCGAAAGTCCTCCTGCAGGCGCTGCAGACGCAGCGGCCAGTCCTTCGAGGTCAGCACCAGGAGGAAGTCGTCGCCGCCGATGTGGCCGAGGAAGTCGCCGCGCGGGTCGATCTGCCGGCCCAGGCACTGGGCCAGGGCCAGCAGCACCTCGTCGCCCTTGGCGTAGCCGTAGCAGTCGTTGTAGGGCTTGAAGTGGTCGATGTCGACGTAGCAGACCAGCGCCTCGCAGGGGTTCTGCAGCAGGCGGGTCAGGCATTGCTGGATCGGCACGTTGCCGGGCAGCAGGGTGAGGGGGTTGGCGTGGCGGGCCTGCTGGATCTTCTGCTCGGTGATCAGCTTGAGCACGTCGATGGCCCGGCCGATGCCGCGGTAGCGGCCGTCGCGGGTGATGACGAAGTCCTCCTCGATGCGCTGGCGGGCGCGGCTGGTGAGCAGGCGGCTGACCTGCTGCAGGGAGTGGCCCTGGTCCACGGCGAGGAAGTCCGGGTTCATCAGCCGGCCGATCGTCTTGCGCGCGTACAGGTCGGTGCCGAACGGCTTGAGCAGGGCGTCGGACAGCGCGTGGCGGTGGACGAAGCCGATCGGGCGCTGTTGCTCGTCGATCACCGCCAGCGACATCAGGGTGGGCTGGGCCTGGAACAGGGCGAGGACCCGGGCGATCGGCGTGCCGTCCGGCACGCCCGGCTGTTCGATCAGCAGCGGCGTCAGGTCGTCGGCGTCCTGGGCCAGGGTGCAGGTCCGCTTCATGGGCGGCAGGCAGTCGGCGATCTCGCTCGGCGGCAGCGCCGAGGGGCGGGCGAACAGATAGCCCTGCAGCAGGTCGACGCCCATGTCCATCAGGGTCTCCAGTTCCTCGGCGCACTCGATGCCCTCGGCGATCACCTCGGCGCGGGAGGCCTTGGCCATCTGCAGGATGGAGCCGACGAACTCGCGCTTGACCGGGTCGCGGTGGATGCCGTCGATGAAGTGGCGGTCGATCTTCACGTAATCGGGGCGCAGCTCGGACCACAGGCGCAGGCTGGAGTAGCCGGCGCCGAGGTCGTCGAGGGCGATGGCGAAGCCCATGGCGCGGTAGTGGTGCAGGGCGGCGTCGAGCAGGGCGAAGTCGTCGATGGGGGTCTGCTCGGTCAACTCGATGACCACCCGCTGCGGGGGAATGCCCAGGCTCTCCAGCAACTGCAGGGTGTAGCCGGGCTGGTGGCCGGGGTCGAGCAGGGTTTCCGGGGAGACGTTGAGGAACAGCTTGCCGCCCAGCTCCAGATGGTGGAAGCGCTGGCAGGCCCGCTTGCGGCACAGCTGCTCCAGTTCGCTCAGGCGGCCGGCGTGGCGGGCGGCGGAGAACAGCGGCAGGGGTGCGTGCAGGGGGCTGTTGGACGGGCCGCGGGTCAGGGCCTCGTAGCCGAACAGGCGTTGTTCGGACAGGCACAGAATGGGCTGGAACAGGGTATTGAGATCACCGTTGGCGATGATCAGATGCAAGGCGTTCAACTGCTCGGCGACAGTCATGATGGAATCCACTGTGTCAACTTGACATTACGACCGCGGGCATTTGACTCCTTCCGCATGACCAAAGTGTGACGGGCGTACCAAAGTGATGGCGCGATCCGCTTCGGCCGACCGCCGTTCCTAGCGTTGCCAGTCGCCGGGGACGAACACCTCCGCGTGGCCGGAGATCCCCAGTGCGAGCCGGTCCAGCCATTCCTCGACGGGCAGTCTGGGCAGGGTGGTGGCATAGCCGATCAGGCCGATGCCGAGCAGTAGCGGCAGCGGGCGCAGGCGCTGCAGCGGGTAGCGTTCGAGCCGCCGCAGAAAGAAACCGGCGGCCGCCGTGCCGAGCAGGAAGCCGAGAAGCGCCTCGGACAGGGAGTGGGAGTGCCCGGCCACCCGGGTCAGGGAAAACCAGCCGCCGGCGCAGAGACCGGCCATACCGGCGGGCCAGCGCAAGCGTGGCCGCAGTTGGCGGGTCAGCAGGCTCAGCAGCACCGTGCCCATCAGCGTCGCGTTCAGGGCCTGGCCGCTGATCACGGCGAAGTCGAGGGAGCGGATGCCCAGGCCCCAGCCCTTGAAGGCCAGCTTGCTGACGATCACCGGCAGATAGCTGGCGCCGAGAACGGCCAGCCAGGCCAGCGCGGCTCTTGGCGAGCGGGCGAGCAGCAGCCAGGAAGCGACGACCGCTGCGGCCGGCAGCATGATCGCCATGTCGGCGAACCGGGTGACTTCTGTAAATGCCATGGGCAAATCCGCCTGACCTGCCCGGCAAGTCTAGCCGGCAATCGAGACGGTCGCCGGAGGGGCCGGGCAGCAGCGCCGTCGGGCGGCGCTCACTCCGCCAGCGCCGGTCGCGCCAGCATCTCCCGGGTGTCGACGATGTGCAGGCTGTCGCCGACGATGGCCTTGGACTGGTGCTTGGCGACCGAGGCCAGCTCGGCGAGCCGGGCGGCGTCCAGCTGCGCGCAGGTCTCCGGGAACACCCGCACTGCGCCGAGGGACAGGCTGAGCAGGGGGAATTCCTGCTGGCGGCCCTGGCGGTCGAAGGAGACGAAGCTCTCGGCCCGCAGGTGCTCGTCGTGATAGTGGCGCCGGCACTCGCGGCGGAAGTCCTCCTGCAGGCGCTGCAGACGCAGCGGCCAGTCCGGCGAGGTCAGCACCAGGAGGAAGTCGTCGCCGCCGATGTGGCCGAGGAAGTCGCCGCGCGGGTCGATCTGCCGGCCCAGGCACTGGGCCAGGGCCAGCAGCACCTCGTCGCCCTTGGCGTAGCCGTAGCAGTCGTTGTAGGGCTTGAAGTGGTCGATGTCGACGTAGCAGACCAGCGCCTCGCAGGGGTTCTGCAGCAGGCGGGTCAGGCATTGCTGGATCGGCACGTTGCCGGGCAGCAGGGTGAGGGGGTTGGCGTGGCGGGCCTGCTGGATCTTCTGCTCGGTGATCAGCTTGAGCACGTCGATGGCCCGGCCGATGCCGCGGTAGCGGCCGTCGCGGGTGATGACGAAGTCCTCCTCGATGCGCTGGCGGGCGCGGCTGGTGAGCAGGCGGCTGACCTGCTGCAGGGAGTGGCCCTGGTCCACGGCGAGGAAGTCCGGGTTCATCAGCCGGCCGATCGTCTTGCGCGCGTACAGGTCGGTGCCGAACGGCTTGAGCAGGGCGTCGGACAGCGCGTGGCGGTGGACGAAGCCGATCGGGCGCTGTTGCTCGTCGATCACCGCCAGCGACATCAGGGTGGGCTGGGCCTGGAACAGGGCGAGGACCCGGGCGATCGGCGTGCCGTCCGGCACGCCCGGCTGTTCGATCAGCAGCGGCGTCAGGTCGTCGGCGTCCTGGGCCAGGGTGCAGGTCCGCTTCATGGGCGGCAGGCAGTCGGCGATCTCGCTCGGCGGCAGCGCCGAGGGGCGGGCGAACAGATAGCCCTGCAGCAGGTCGACGCCCATGTCCATCAGGGTCTCCAGTTCCTCGGCGCACTCGATGCCCTCGGCGATCACCTCGGCGCGGGAGGCCTTGGCCATCTGCAGGATGGAGCCGACGAACTCGCGCTTGACCGGGTCGCGGTGGATGCCGTCGATGAAGTGGCGGTCGATCTTCACGTAATCGGGGCGCAGCTCGGACCACAGGCGCAGGCTGGAGTAGCCGGCGCCGAGGTCGTCGAGGGCGATGGCGAAGCCCATGGCGCGGTAGTGGTGCAGGGCGGCGTCGAGCAGGGCGAAGTCGTCGATGGGGGTCTGCTCGGTCAACTCGATGACCACCCGCTGCGGGGGAATGCCCAGGCTCTCCAGCAACTGCAGGGTGTAGCCGGGCTGGTGGCCGGGGTCGAGCAGGGTTTCCGGGGAGACGTTGAGGAATAGCTTGCCGCCCAGCTCCAGATGGTGGAAGCGCTGGCAGGCCCGCTTGCGGCACAGCTGCTCCAGTTCGCTCAGGCGGCCGGCGTGGCGGGCGGCGGAGAACAGCGGCAGGGGCGCATGCAGGGGGCTGCCGGACGGGCCGCGGGTCAGGGCCTCGTAGCCGAACAGGCGCTGCTCGGAGAGGCTCAGGATGGGCTGGAACAGGGTGTGGATATCGCCATGAGCGAGAATCAGATGCAGGGCGCTCAGCTGCTCGGTGACGGTCATGGGGCAGTCCTTTGGATATCAAAATGCCATTAGTTTCCTGGGGGCATTTCACTCCTTCTGTATGACCGAAATGTGATGTCGGCGACGAAATCCGGGTGAACTCCGTCCGTTGCCGGAGCGTTCGCGGGGCGCTGCCGGACTGCTGGCAGGCGGAAAGGAAAAGGGCCACCGAAGTGGCCCCGTCGCTTCAGGAGGGATCGGCCGCCGGGCCGGTGCCGGCCTGGCCGAGGCTGGTGCGCTGCCAGCCGCCGCCGAGGGCCTTGTACAGGCCGACTTCGGCGTTCAGCTGCAGCAGGCGGTCGGTGAGCAGCTGCTGCTGGGCGGCGAAGAGCTGGCGCTGGGAGTCGAGCACGCTGAGGTAGTTGTCCACGCCCTCGTCGTAGCGTTGCTGGGCCAGCTGATAGTAGGCCTGGTAGTTATCCACAAGGTCGCCCTGCGCCTTCAGCTGGCGGCCGAAGGTGCCGCGGGCGGCGAGACCGTCGGATACTTCGCGGAAGGCGGTCTGGATGCTCTTCTCGTAGCCGGCGACGTTGATGTCCTTCTGGATCTTGGCGTAATCCAGGCTGGCCCGCAGCCGCCCGCCGGTGAAGATCGGCACGCTGATCCGCGGCATGAAGCTCCAGGTGCCGGAGCCGGCGCCGAACAGATCGCCCAGGTCGGCGCTCAGGGTACCGGCGGCCGCGGTCAGGGTGATCTTCGGGAAGAACGCCGCGCGCGCCGCGCCGATGTTGGCGTTGGCCGCCCGCAGCAGGTGCTCGGCGGCGCGGATGTCCGGCCGGCGCAGCAGCAGGTCGGCCGGCAGTCCCGGCGGCACTTCGGCCAGCGCGTCCTTGCCCAGCGGCAGTCCCTGCGGCAGGTCCGTCGGGATGCTGCTGCCGAGCAGCAGGCGCAGGGCGTTGGCGTCCTCGGCGATGTAGCGGGTGTAGAGCGCTTCCTGGGCGCGTGCCTGGTCTACCAGGGTGCGCGCCTGGCGCACGTCCAGATCGGAGGCGGTGCCCACTTCGGCGCTGGCTTCGATCAGCGACAGACTGTGCCGGTAGCTCTGCAAGGTGGCCTGGGTCAGCTTCAGCAGGTCCTGGTCGGTGCGCCAGGTGAAGTAGGTGGTGGCCACGTCGCCGACCAGGGCGATATGCACGCTGCGCCGCGCCTCCTCGGTGGCCAGATAGTTCTCCAGGGCCTGCCGGTTGAGGCTGCGGATGCGCCCGAAGACGTCCAGCTCGTAGGCGCTGACGCCCACGGTCAGGCCGTACTGGCTCTGGATACCGGGCTTGCCGCTGCTCATCAGGTCGCCCGGCAAGCGCTCGCGGCTGCTCTGGTAGTCGGTGCCGATCTGGGGGACCAGCTCCGAGCGCTGTATGCGGTACTGCGCCCGGTAGGCCTCGACGTTCAGCGCCGCCTCGCGCAGATCCCGGTTGTTGTCCAGCGCCTGGCCGATCAGCCGCTGCAGCGCGGGATCGCGGAAGACCTCCTGCCAGCCGATGGCGGCCGCCGCCGGCCCTTGCGCCTGCTGCTCGGCGTAGGCCGCGCCCTTGGGCCAGTCGGGCTCGACGGGCGCCTGCGGGCGCTGGTAGTTCGGCATCATGGTGCAGCCGCCGAGCGCCAGGGCGACCGCCACGGTCAGTGACTTGAACTTCATGCGGTTTCTCCTGCGGCGTCGACGGCGTCGTTCTTCTTCCGGCCCTCGAACAGCCTCACCACCACCACGTAGAACAGCGGCACGAAGAACAAGGCGAGCACGGTGGCGGTGATCATGCCGCCGACCAGGCCGGTGGCGATCGAGTGCTGGCTGCCGGAACCGGCGCCGGCGGCGCGGGCCATGGGCAGCACGCCGAAGGTGAAGGCCAGCGAGGTCATCAGGATCGGCCGCAGGCGCAGCTTGGTGGCTTCGATGGCGGCCTTGGCCAGGGGCATGCCTTCCTTCTCGTAGAGCTCCTTGGCGAACTCGACGATCAGGATGGCGTTCTTCGCCGACAGGCCGACGGTGGTCATCAGGCCGATCTGGAAGTACACGTCGGCGGTCAGGTCGCGCCACAGGGTGGCGAGCACCGCGCCGAGGATGCCCAGCGGCACCACCAGCATCACCGCCACCGGCACCGACCAGCTCTCGTACAGCGCCGCCAGGCAGAGGAACACGATCAGCACGGTCAGGGCGTAGAGCATCGGGGCCTGGTCGCCGGTCTGGATCTCCTCGTAGGACAGGCCGGTGTAGCTCAGGCCGATGCCCGGCGGCATCTGCTTCATGATCTCGGCGATCGCCACCATGGCATCCCCGGTGCTGTAGCCGGGCGCCGGCTGGCCGAGGATTTCCACCGAGGAGATGCCGCCGTAGCGTTCCAGCTTGGGCGAGCCGTACATCCACTCGCCGCGGGCGAAGGCGGAGAACGGCACCATCTGGCCCAGGGTGTTGCGCACGTACCACTTGTCGAAGTCTTCCGGGGCGATTCGCGAATCATCCTTGCCCTGGATGTAGACGCGCTTGACCCGGCCGCGGTCGATGAAGTCGTTGACGTACTTCGAGCCCCAGGCGGCGGACATGGTGTCGTTGATCGACTGGATGCTGACCTGCAGGGCGCGGGCCTTCTCGTCATCGATGATGACCTTGTACTGCGGCTCGTCGTCCTTGCCGTTGGGGCGCACGGCGCTCAGCACCGGGTTCTGCCTGGCCAGTTGCAGGAACTGGTCGCGGGCCGCCATCAGCGCCTCGTGGCCGAGGCCCGAGCTGTCCTGCAGGTAGAGGTCGAAGCCCATGGCGTTGCCCATCTCGAGGATCGCCGGCGGCACGAAGGGCAGCACGGTGGCGTCCCTGACCTGGGCGAAGCGGCCCATCGCGCGCTGCGCCAGACTGAACACGTCCTGGCCCTGGTCATGGCGCAGACTCCAGTCCTTGAGCAGGACCAGGGCGAGGCCGGAGTTCTGGCCGCGACCGGCGAAGTTGAAGCCGTTGACGGTGAGGACCGACTTCACCATCGAGCCTTCTTCCTTCAACAGGTAGTCGCGGACCTCCTCCAGGACCTGCTCCGTACGCTGGGCCGAGGAGTTCACCGGCATGCGCACCTCGACCATCATCAGGCCCTGGTCTTCGCCGGGCAGGAAGGCTTTCGGGATCTTGGTGAACAGGTAGCCGGTGCCGCCGACGATCAGCAGGAAGATCAGCAGGTAGCGCCCGCGATGGCGGAACATGCCGGCGACGCCGCGCTCGAAGCGCTGGGTGCCGCGGTCGAAGGTGCGGTTGAACCAGCCGAAGAAGCCCTTCTTCTCGTGGTGGCCGTCCTTCGGCGCCTTGAGGATGGTGGCGCACAGGGCCGGGGTGAAGATCAGCGCGACCAGCACCGACAGGCCCATGCAGACCACGATGGTGATGGCGAACTGGCGGTAGATGATGCCGGCGGAGCCGCCGAAGAAGGCCATGGGCACGAACACCGCCGCCAGCACCGTGCCGATGCCGATCAGGGCGCCGGAGATCTGGCCCATGGATTTGCGCGTGGCTTCCAGCGGCGACAGTCCTTCCTCGTGCATCAGGCGTTCGACGTTCTCCACCACCACGATGGCGTCGTCCACCAGCAAGCCGATGGCCAGCACCATGGCATACATGGTCAGCACGTTGATGGTGATGCCGAACAGCGGCAGCAGGGAGAAGGTCGCCAGCAGCACCACCGGCACCGCCAGGGTCGGGATCAGGGTGGCGCGGAAGCTCTGCAGGAACAGGTACATCACCAGGAAGACCAGCACCACGGCCTCCAGGATGGTGTGTATCACCGAGTCGATGGAGGCCTCGACCACCGGGCTGGTCTCGTAGGGATAGCGCACCTCGACCCCTTCCGGCAGATAGGCCTTCTGCTTCTCCATGACCTCTTTCACCGCCTTCACAGTCTCCAGCAGGTTGCCGCCGGTGGCCAGGCGCAGGGCCAGGTTGGCCCCTGGCAGGCCGTTGAGCTTGCTGGAGATGGAGAAGTTGTCGGCGCCCAGCGACACCTCGGCGACGTCCTTGACGCGGACCTGCGAGCCGTCGGTGTTGACCTTGACCAGGATGTTCTCGAACTCCTCGGGGGTGGTCATCCGCGACTTGCCGATCACCGTGGCGTTCAGCTGCACGCCGCTGCGGGTGGGCAGGCCGCCGAGCATGCCGGAGGAGATCTGCACGTTCTGCTGGGTGATGGCGTCGGCCACGTCGCTGGGGGTCAGCTGGTAGCTGTTGAGCTTGCCCGGGTCGAGCCAGATGCGCATGGCATACGGCGAGCCGAACAGCTGGAAGTCGCCCACGCCGGGGATCCGCGAGATGGGGTCCTGCAACTGCGAGGCGATCAGGTTGCCGAGGTCGAAGTTGTCGAGCCGGCCGCTGGTATCGACCAGACCGACGACCAGGAAGAAGTTCCTCTGGTACTTCACCACGCGCAGGCCCTGGCGCTGCACTTCCTGGGGCAGGCGCGGGATGGCCAGCTGCAGCTTGTTCTGCACCTGCACCTGGGCGATGTCCGGGTTGGTGCCCTGGTTGAAGGTGACGATGATCATCATGTTGCCGTCGGAGCTGCTCTCCGCGGACATGTAGCGGAAGCCGTCGAGGCCGCTGAGCTGCTGCTCGATGACCTGCACCACGGTGTCCTGTACCGTCTGCGCCGAGGCGCCCGGGTAGGAGACCTGGATCGACACCGCCGGAGCGGCGATGTTCGGGTACTGACTGATCGGCATCTTCAGCAGCGACAGCGTCCCGGCGAGCATGGCCACGAGGGCCAGCACCCAGGCGAAGATCGGCCGGTCAATGAAAAAACGGGACATGGACCTCGAACTCCTCAGTTGGCCGCTTTAGGCGTCTTGCCGCTGAAATCGGCGACCAGATCGACGTTCTTGGCCGCGACCGGCTGGACCGCGATGCCGTTGCGCATGCGCTGGATGCCCTCGGTGACGACGCGCTCGCCGTTCTGCAGGCCCGAGTCGACCAGCCAGGCGTTGCCGACGGTGCGCAAGGCCTCGACCTGACGCATTTCCACGCTGTTGTCCGGCTTGACCACCCAGACGTTGGCCGCGCCGCGGCTATCGCGGAAGAGCGCCTGCTGCGGGACCAGCAGCGCGTTCTGCTGCACGCCTTCCTTGAGCTGGGCGTGGACGAACATGCCCGGCAGCAGCTTGCGGTTGGGGTTGGGGAAGACCGCGCGCAGGGTCACCGAGCCGGTGGTCGGGTCGACCTGCACCTCGTTGAACTTGAGGGCGCCGGGCAACGGGTAGGGGCTGCCGTCGTCCAGGGTCAGGCTGACCTCGGCCTGGTTCTCGCCGACCTTCTGCAGGCGGCCGGACTCCAGGGCGCGCTGCAGGCCGAGCAGCCGGGTGATCGGCTGGTTGATGTCCACGTAGATCGGGTCGAGCTGGGTGACGATGGTCAGCTCCTGTTCCTGGCCGTTGGTGACCAGGGCGCCCTCGGTGATGCGGGTGCGGCCGATCCGACCGGAAATCGGCGCCAGCACCTTGGTGTATTCCACGTTGACCCGCGCCATCTGCACGTCGGCCTGGGCCTGTTTCCAGGCGGCCACGGCATTGTCGTACTGCTGCTGGCTGACCGCCTTGGTCTGCAGCAGCCGCTCATAGCGCTTGACCAGATTACCGGTGGTGACCTGGTTGGCCTCGGCCCGGGCCAGCTCGGCTTCGTAGGTCTTGGGATAGATCTGGTACAGCTGCTGTCCCTTGACCACCTCGGTGCCCTCGGTGAACAGGCGCTGCTGGAGGATACCGCTGACCTGGGGGCGCACCTGGGCCACCCGGTAGGCGGTGGTCCGCCCCGGCAGGTCGGTGGTCAGGGTCAGCGATTGCGCCTGGATGGTATACACGCCGACGACCTGGGCCGGGGGCGTGCTGGCCGCCTGCTCGGCCTTGTTACAGCCCGCCAGCAGCAGGATTGCAGCCAGCGGGAGGAGGCGGGAGAGGGGAAAGGAGCCTTTGAGTTTCACGGGCTGAAATCCTTGAGAAAAATGGGACATTAGTTTTATGTATCGTATTATGGTGCAGTGTATCATCATGTGGTTTTCAACAGGCAAGACCGGAATCGTAAAAGATTCGTAAAAGGAAATGACGCGACCCGGAAGCCGGGCGGAGTGGGTCTTGCGGATGCGGGCGACATGCGTCCACCTATCTAGAGCGGCGGCGCCGCGATGCGACGAGTAGCGAGCGATGAGCAAACAGGAGCCGGAAATCGGCGAGGAAAACAAACAGTGTGGCATCCAGGTGATCGCCCGGGCCGCCGCGATCATGCGCACCCTGGGCGAGCACCCGCATGGACTCAGCCTGGCGGCCATCGCCCAGGCGGTGGACCTGCCGCGCTCCACCGTGCAGCGCATCGTCGGCGCGCTGGAGGCCGAATATCTGGTCGAGGCCATCTGCCGCAGCGGCGGCTTCCGCCTCGGGCCGGCGCTCGGCCGGCTGATCCACCGGACCCAGACCGACATCATCACCGTGGTCCGCCCGTATCTGGAGCAGCTGGCGAACCAGCTGCAGGAGTCGGTGAGCCTGTCCAAGCAGGCCGGCAAGAACATCTACGTGATCGACCGCATCGTCGCCGAGCGCGAGTTGCGCGTGGTCTTCCCCATCGGCATCCATGTGCCCCTGCACTCGACGGCCTCCGGCAAGGTGCTGCTGTCCCGGCTGAACGACGAGCAGGTGCGCGATCTGCTGCCCGATCCGCTGCCGCCCATGACCTGCAACACCCACGACCTGCCGACCCTGCTGAACGAGCTGGCGACGATCCGCAAGACCGGCGTCGCCATCGAACAGGAGGAGAACACCGAAGGCATGTCTTCCGTCGCCGTGCTGCTGGATACCTACCTCGGTCCCTTCACGATCGCCGTGGTCGTGCCCAGCCCGCGCACCGCGCGGCGGATCGACCTCTTCAAGAAGGCGCTGCTGGAGTGCAAGTAGGAGATCGAGCGAATGATCGGCGGCAACGCCTGCAAGCCCTGACGGGTCGCGGGCGTCGGAAGGGCGCCCGCCAATTTATTCCTGGCAGTTGAAAGTGCTTGCTCAAACTGCTCGTATAACTTCGGAAGTTGCACTCCTAAACTACAACCAACTCCTCGAAAGAGCCCGCACACCGAATAACGAGGCTTCAGCAAACGACCTCTCGGTGTCGCGAATCAACTTCAGCAAGCCTGTTCAAGTACTACTGAAGCTTTTGAAAAGTTTGCAGTGCCAGGTACATTGAAAATGAAAACCCTGATCGCTCTGTTGATGGCCGGTGTTTCCTGCCTGTCGATGGCGGAAGAACGCATCGCCGATGCCCAGCCGCAACCCCAGGTCGAGCACTACAGCTACTCGAGCCATCTGGACATCGCCAAGGTCATCGACAAGAGCCCGGTTCCCGAAACTTGTGGCGTGGTGCCGGTGCAGATGACCTACGAAGACCACCAGGGCCAGCGCCACACCATGGAATACCTGGTGATGGGTAACGGTTGCTCCAAGAGCTGACAGCTTTCCCTCTCCGGCAGTTGCCTGCTGCAGTCTCGAACCCCCTCCCCGCGAGGGGGTTTTTTATGCGCCGGCGCAAGGCCGGGCAATATTTTCCGAAGAGTTCCCGAAAATTGATTCCAGACAGTTGAAAGTGCTTGCTTTAATTGCCCGTGTAACTTATCGGCTTGAACTTCTAGACTATACCCAACTCCTCGAAAGAGCCCGCACACCGAATAACGAGGCTTCAGCAAACGACCTCTCCGGTGTCGCGAATCAACTTCAGCAAGCCTGTTCAAGTACTACTGAAGCTTTTAAAAAAGTTTGCAGTGCCAGGTACATTGAAATGAAAACCCTGATTGCTTTGTTCATGGCCGGCGTTTCCTGTCTGTCGATGGCAGTCGAGCAAACCGCCGATGCCGAGGAACAACCGCCAGTCGAGCAATATTCCTATTCGACCCATCTGGACATCGCCAAGGTCGTCAGTTACAGCGAAGTTCCCAACGTCTGCAGCGTGGTGCCGGTGCAGATGACCTACGACGACCACCAGGGCGCGCGCCACACCATCGAATATCTGGTGATGGGTAACGGCTGCAACCGCAACTGACCGTTCTGCCGCTGCCCGTGGCGACCTCCGACCCCCTCCCGAGCGAGGGGGTTTTTCATGGTCGGCCTTCCAGAGTGCCGCCAGCGAGCCTTCCGGTTGACGTCAAGAAATGGTCGCGCGCTGGCTGCGATCGGGATGTCCCGATCCTCCTTCCGTACCCCGCCTTCCGTCGCCGCGAGGTTCCGCGTGGCCGCCTCGCCATCCCCTTCGACGCCGCCTGAACCGGGCATCTGCGCCGGAACGGCCGAGCCGCGCGGGTCGCAGGGCGCCACTGCCGCGATGTCGGCGCCGACCGCCCCGTTGCCCGCCGGAGCCGATCATTCCGCCACGATGCCCGGGTAATGGCGATTTCTGCCGGAAAACCGGCGGGAGCCTTCCCGCTAGTCGGGTAATTGTCGGAGAAAAACGTTTTGGGTCTGTCGTTCCGTTTTCCTCGACTACTGTTGAAACCCGAGGCGCACGGAGTTCCGCACGGGTTTGCGGCGCGGCCTTATGGAGTTTCATTGCAGCGTAGAGCTGCCATTGAACGTGGAGGCGGAAAGAATGACCCTCAATGTGAAGGAGTTCGGAGCGAAGGGGGATGGCACCACGGATGACCGGCAAGCCATCCAGGCGGCGATCGACGCTGCAGCCGCCGCCGGAGGCGGCACGGTTTACCTGCCGGCTGGCGAGTACCGGGTCAGCGGCGGGGGAGAGCCCTCGGACGGCGCCCTGGAGCTGAAGGACAACGTCTATCTGCAGGGCGCGGGGATGGGCAAGACTGTCATCAAGATGGTCGACGGCTGGAACCAGGACGTCACCGGCGTGGTGCGTTCGCCCTTCGCCGTGGGAACGTCCAACTTCGGCATCAGCGACATGACCCTGGACGGCAACCGCGACAACATCCCGGCCGGAGTCAAGGTCGACGGCTGGTTCAACGGCTATGCGCCGGGCCAGAACGGCGCCGACCGCAACGTCACCATCGAGCGGGTGGAAGTGCGCGAGATGTCCGGCTACGGCTTCGACCCGCACGAGCAGACCTACAACCTGGCCATCCGCGACAGCGTCGCCCACGACAACGGTCTCGACGGCTTCGTCGCGGACTACCAGGTCAACGGCATCTTCGAGAACAACGTCGCCTACAACAACGACCGCCACGGCTTCAACGTGGTCACCAGCACCCACGACTTCGTCCTGCGCGACAACGAGGCCTACGGCAACGGCGGCAACGGCGTGGTGGTGCAGCGCGGCTCCGAGAACCTGCCCTCGCCCGACAGCATCCTCATCGACGGCGGCTCCTATCACGACAACGCCCTGGAAGGGGTGATGGTCAAGATGAGCGACAACGTCACGGTGCAGGACGCCGACATCTACGGGAACGGCCGGACCGGCGTGCGCGTACTCGGTGCGGAAGGCACCAAGATCCTCGACAACACCATCAAGGACAACGCGCAGAGCGGCCCCTTCCCGGAAGTCGCCGTGCAGGGCTTCGACGACACCGCCGGAGTTTCCGGAAAGGTCTATCCCACCTCGAACACGGTGATCGACGGCAACACCATCAACGGCTCGACCAATTCGACCTATGGCGTCGAGGAGCGGGGGCCCAATACCGACTACACCACGGTGAGCAACAACGACATCACCGAAGTGCGCAGCCCGGGGATCCTGGCCGGCGCGCACTCGACGGCCACCACCGGGCCCTCGGGCGGCGACGACCCGGTGGCGGCGGCGGAGCCGGGCGCCGGCTCCGCGCCGATGACCCAGGGCGGTCTGTTCAACGATCACCTGGCCGGCGGCGCGGACAACGACATCCTGACCGGGGCCGGCGGTCGCGACACCATGACCGGCAACGGCGGCAGCGACGTGTTCCGTTTCACCGATAAGCTGGACAGCTACCGCAACGCCTCGACCGGGGTGAGCAGCATCGACCTGATCACCGACTTCACCCCCGGTACCGACCGGATCGATGTATCCGCCCTGGGCTACACCGGCCTGGGCGCGGGTAACGATGGCAGTACCCTGACCGCCTCGCTGAGCAGCGACGGCACCAAGACCTACATCAAGGACCTGGTGGCCGACGAGGCGGGCAATCGCTTCCAGATTGCGCTGCAGGGCAATCACCTGACCGAGCTGTCGGCGGCCGATTTCATCTTTGCCGGGGCCGCCATCCAATCCACCCCCCTGACGGACACCCAAAGTGAGGAACGTCCCATGGACGATAAAAAACTGAATGGAGCCGGCCAGTCACCGGCCGATGTCCCTGTCGCCGCCGCCGAGTCGAGCAGTCCGTCCGTGCCGATGACCCAGGGCAGCCTGTTCAACGACCATCTGGTCGGCACGGCGGACAACGACACCCTGACCGGGGCCGGCGGCCGCGACACCATGACCGGCAACGGCGGCAGCGACGTGTTCCGCTTCAACGACAAGCTGGACAGCTACCGCAACGCCTCGACCGGGGTGAGCAGCATCGACACGATCACCGACTTCACCCCCGGCACCGACCGCATCGACGTCTCGGCCCTGGGCTACACCGGCCTGGGCGCGGGCAACGACGGCCATACCCTGACCGCCTCGTTGAGCGCGGACGGGACCAAGACCTACATCAAGGATCTGGTGGCCGACGAGTCGGGCAACCGCTTCCAGGTCGCGCTGGAAGGCAACCACCTGACCCAGCTGACGCCGTCCGACTTCATCTTCGCCCA
>Ga0255334_1000104_pt1 | contig 93081 bp, 107 predicted proteins | sample EtOH5_35cm_T3_12_FD_202080 | JGI IMG/M metagenome (GOLD analysis project Ga0255334, IMG submission 202080) | Sandy soil microbial communities from University of British Columbia, Vancouver, Canada - EtOH5_35cm_T3_129 | ecosystem: Engineered > Artificial ecosystem > Sand microcosm > Unclassified...
ATCATACCCTTATAGAAACAGAAAGATTTTAGGCTTCGCCTACCGAAATTCATCTCCCACCTACTCACTGGTGCTATCGCACCTTCACGTTCCTTGAGGTGGGAGACTTCTTTCGGGATATGTTAAACAAATTTGTCAGCTAGTCTGAGGGCGACTCTTGCCTTTTTTGCGGTTCCGCTCGTTTGCCTGAACCAGCAATAGCCGTTGAACAGAGCCGACCAAAGGCTGGTACCTCTCCTTCTGTTCCAAGAGTCGACAAATTTTTGAATACTCCCTATAATAGACAGGGAAACGCAGCTCTCTATTCTTTCTAGGAGATGGTTACGATTACATATGCCCTGTCCTTTCTGCTGTCGTTCTGCATCGTGCTGGTGTTGATTCCGCCTTTGGGCAAGCTGGCTTTTCGGCTTGATTTTGTGGACAAGCCCCGCAAAGACGTGGAGCGCAAGATTCATCGCGAGCCGATCCCGCTGACTGCCAGCTACGCTATCTTTATCGGGTTCGCCGCTTCCTTTTTGCTCTTTTCGAAAGAATCTGCGCTGCAAACGCTGGCTGTCCTGGCCGGGTCCGCGCTGCTTTTGGTGATCGGGACCATCGATGACTGGTACAAGACGCAGGGCAAAGACTTCTCCGCCCTGCCCAAAATGATCGTGCAAGTGTCGGCAGCAATCCTGGTCTATTTGTCCGGCATCACGTTTTCCGGCTTTTACAACCCGTTTAGCGGTGAGTATATTTTGCTCCCGGTCTGGCTGCAGTTCATTCTGACCATTCTGTGGATTTTCGGCGTCACGACCGTCATCAACTTTTCCGACGGGATGGACGGCCTCGCGGGCGGTCTCTCTGCCATTTCCGCCGGGACGCTGTTCGTCGTCGCCCTGGCCAAAGGGCAAAGCACCTCAGCCGTGATGGCCAGCAGCCTGATCGGCGTGGCGCTGGCCTACCTGCGCTACAACAAGCCGCCCGCCAAAATCTTCATGGGCGACGCCGGAGCGACCTTCCTCGGCTTCATTCTCGCGGTGATCGCGCTGGACGGAGCGTTCAAGCAGGCTACGGTGCTCTCCTTGTTCATCCCGATCCTGGCCCTGGGCGTACCGATCTTCGACAACTTGTTTGTCGTCACCAAGCGCTTCCTGCAGGGCAAGCCGATCTATCAGGCTGACGCCAGCCAGGTGCACTACCGGCTGCTGCGGACGGGTCTGAATCCGAAGCAGGTCGTCGCCTTCCTCTGCCTGATCAGCGTCTGCTTCAGCCTCACCTCGATCATTTTGCTGCTGCTCGGCGTGTAGCCATGCAGCCGTTCAGCTTTGCGTCTGTGGGACGGCGGCGGACTCGACCGCTTCCTCCAGCTTCTTTTTTTGCTGCAGGCAGGCCGCGCAGCGTCTGCTCTTCCGGCCGAATGCGGTGTAGTACTTGCTCTTCTTGCAGGAGCGGCAGGTGATGTAGAGCGAGCTGGACAGGTTGTAGTTTTCCTCCGGCGTATTGAGCGAGAGATGTAGCTGTTTGTTGAACTTGATCAACAGATGAGCGGTATGGATCGCATCCACGAGCGCGGAATGCAGCCTGCCTTCCTGAACGATCCCGGCAGCGTCGATGGCATCCTTCAGACTCATTTGCTGGCGGTAGGCCAGCATCATGCTGATCGGCGGCTGGATGTCGTTGTAGTTGCGCAGCCAGCCGAAGTCGATGCCGAAGCGGGCGCAATGCTCGATCATCAGCCGCTTGTCGTCCATGCCCCACGTGCACAAATAGTAGTCCTGATCCTCTCCGATCCATTCGAGAAACGCAGAAAATGCCTGGCGGAACGGAATGAATGTCGGCATGTTCTCCTTGTCGAGACCGATGAACTTGCGGGTCCGCTCTGTAATTCGCTGTTCAATTGCAGGAAAGGTATATCGCTGAAAGGTATCCACCTCTACTCCGTCTTCTCCGGGCACGACCTTGGCTGCTCCGATTTCGATGATTTCCGGTATTTTGTCTCGTTGATGGGTCAGTGTTGTTTCCAAGTCGAATACAATGATTTGCATGATCGTTTCACATCCTGAACATATTCCTTCTGCTCTCTATTATGGCAGGGAGGGAGCGGGAAAAGCAAAGCGAATCCGCCCAAGACATGTGCGCGGTGTGAAAGCAGCAGTTGGGCAGCCGCGCTTTCTCACAGCGTTTTCTGAAAGTGGATGTCGATTCGCGTTCCGATCCCGACAGCGGACTGAACAAAAATTTGTCCGCCCATCTCCTCGACCAGCTGCTTGCAGACAGACAGCCCCATTCCCGTTCCTTTTTCCTTCGTCGTATAAAAAGGCTCAAATAAATGCTTGAGTCGCCGTTCGGGAATGCCGCAGCCGTTGTCTTCGACGGTGACTACGACGTGCGCGCGCTCCAGATCCCCCTGCAGCTTGACGTGAACCTCGCCATTGGAGTCGACCGCATGCTGGTTCTGCAGCTTTACGCTCTCGTTTTTGCGGGCGAGAATCAAAAAGCTGGTCACCAGCTGCTCCAGCGTCTGCACCTCATGCTGACAAATCCGGATGTACTGGCTGAACTGCTCCGCATCCAGCGCTGCCTCCTGCCTGTCGAGGCTTGTCTGCATCAGCCGGAGAAACCCGCCGATGGCCGTGAGCGGGTTGCGTATCTCGTGCGCCATGCCCGCCGCCATCTGCCCGATGATCCCGATTTTTTGCTGGTGCAAATGGCTGATTTGCTGATCCTTGTACGTCAGGTAGCCGCGCATCGTGTGATGATAACGGAGGTTGAGGAGCTCGTGCACCCTCGCCGGCACGTCTTCCTTTTGTTTCGAATTGGCGCATGTCTCTCTCACGACCTGGAAGACTTGCAGCCGCAAATGATAGAGCACCTCCAGCAGCACTTCCTCGGGAATATCCGCCTGTGCCCATCTTTCCCCCATTTGCAAGACTCGATCGCCAGTGCCTCCTGATAGACGGCGTACTTCTGCTCCGGCGCGAACAGCTGCTGAAAGGTTTCCAGCAAGAGGCCGTGAATCCCGATCCGCTGCTCCTTCTGGTACTGGCGGTAATAGCGCGAGATCGGATCTCCGATAGAAAGCATTTTTTCCATATGCCGCTCGACGCTGGTGGTTTCGCTTGAAAACAAAGCTGTCGCACCGATACGCCGTCGAGATTGGCCAGGACCACTCCTCTTACGCCCGATTCGGGCAGCGCAAAGACATGCGAGCTGATTCCTTTCAGCGAACCGCCGACTTGAGAAACCCGGCCGCGCGCATCGCGGGAGCATCGTGCCAGAGGGGAGCGGCGATCACCTCGTTTTGGCCGTCGATCTTTTTTGTAGTGTACAGGACGGTCACATCCTCCTGATCGTCCAGATCCTGTACATCGAACACCGTCCGGGACAGACCCAGCGGCGGCATGCCCGACGTGGGCAAACGCTTCGAATGCCGGTATCCACTGGCTCATTTCGCAGCGCTCCCCATCGCCGCGTCGTAGACGGCTCTTGCGACGCGGGCGATCGTCAGCTCGGCCGCCTGCTTGTCCTCGATTCCGCGCGACAATACGGTGATCGCGATCGCCCCGTGACCCTCGGGCAAATAGATGATTCCGGCGTCGTTGACCACTTTGTTGACCGTCCCTGTCTTGTGCGCCACCTTGGTACCGGGCGGCAGCAAATACGGCAGCCGGCTGTTGAACTGCTGGCGGCGCAAGATGTCGAGCATCAGCTCGCAGGAGGCCGGCGTGAGAATTTCCTTGCGGGCAATCATGACGAGCAGCCGGTTCAGATCGGCAGGCGCCGCTACATTGTTTTCCAGGGTCGGCTTGGAGACATCGAGCAAAATTTCATAATCGTCCGTCTCCTCGCGCCGTTCGTACTCGGCGAATGCGGCCAAAGACGGCTCCTCCTCTGTCATGCCGACACAGTGATTGAGCAGCTGCCAGCAAGTATGGCGCAGATGGATCTGCTCCAGGCCAAGCTCGCGCATATGCGCGTTGACGCTGTCCAGACCGATCAGCTGCAGGATGAGGTCCGTCGCATAGTTGTCGCTGACAATCGTCATCAGCGTCGCCAAATCCTTGACCGTCAGGGCGGCCCCTGGGTCCAGCTCCTGCAGGATGCCCGAGCCCGGCACGCGCTCCTCCCACTTCAGCGGCACTCGTTGATCCAGCCTGACCGCTCCTGCCCCTACTTCGCGCATGAGCGTGGCGAGGATCGGAATTTTGAATGCGCTCGCCAGCTGGAACAGCTCGCCTGCGCGATGGCCCGCTGTCTCTCCCGTCTCCAGGCGGGCAGCCGCCACGCCAAATACGCCGGGCGCGTCCGCCACTGTTTCATCGATGGCTTGTTGCCATGTCCTCATCCCAAACCCTCCCCATATTGGCTGCGGCTCTTTGCAGCCCCATTTGAAATCGATGTACCCCGGTGAATCTACGGTGATGCCTTTTCACCTTGCCGCTTTGCGCCTAGGAGTTGACGATGCTGGAAATGCCCGTGACAGGCATCGCCTCCATCAAGAGGCTCTCCGCATCTGGCAGCTGGGAGATTCCCGGCTCCTTCACGCCCTCTGCCAGTAATTGTTTCGCCGTTTCCGTGTCGTTATCCTTGAAGCAGCCGCTACCAACTGGCGAGCTTGAACGGGCCGTTGGCGACGAGCGTCTCCGGCTTTTTCACCCAGTCGCTGTTGCCTCGCCTTTTGCTGTTCCAATGGCAAAGAGGCGGATGAGACCGATGGGGGCTGGCTGGCGGCGTTGCTGCTGCATCCGCCCCTGGACGCCGGTTTTTTTCGTGTCCGTCCGACAGCAAAGAAGGGTATTCGCAAGTGAATATGTTTATTCACGGGCGAATACCCCTTTTTGATTTTCTCATCATTCCTCGCTAGCTGATAATCGGTTCATAGAGGTCTACGGCATCACAGGAGCGCCGGCAAAAAACGATCGGCACTTGCTTTTGCTTGGCGAGCTTCTTGATATTTTTGCAGAGATTGTGATTGACAAAGTTGATGAATACCAGAATCAGCTCCGTGTCTGACGGGATCATTGCCTTGACATCCGATTTTTTTCTGCCCGAAACGTGATAAACGTGTCGAAATCCTTTCTCCTGGAGTCTGTTTTCAATTTCCCCCACTCGATCTCCACCGATAACCAGAACGCCTGCCATGTTTGATCCTCCCCTCACCATTACTTATTCCTTACGTTTCTCACTTGCCAGCGCGCAAAGATATGCTTTTTGTCTCCACTTTCTCTGGAGGAAGCCGATACTTCTCCGTCCGTTCAATTTGAACCACCTGAGAATCATGAACCACGATGTGAATGGAGCCGTACTCCAAGTCTTCCAGCGCGCGTGCGATTCTCTCCTTCAACTGATCATCCAACGCTTCCCGCTTGTTTGCCATCTGCGCCCCCTCCTCTTTCTCAGACCGACAACAAATTTAAATTATTCCTACCGATTTACTATGTTTTTTGTTTTAAATGATACCTCCTGAACCCCCAGTTGTCAACGAAATTTCAAGAGGTTTTGGGAGGAGAATTCTTCAAGCGCCTGTTTTTTGTCCGCGGCTCCGCCAGGGATGTTCTTCTTTTCACAAAAAAGCTGCCGTACCCGGACCTGGCGGCAGCTTTTATTCGAAATGGCCTCTCTATTCAACCTTATTTGGAAAAACCGGAAAGCGCATTTGCAGCCTCACGCACGGCAGGGATGATTTTCGTGTCGATCACGCTTTCGTTGATCACGCTCGTCGGAGAGGCAATGTTGATTGCCGCCATGATGACTCCATCCCGGTCAAAAATCGGGAACGCCACGGAATAGATGCCGATCTCGAATTCTTCGTTGCTGACCGCATATCCGTTGCGCCGAATCTCTTCCAACTGCGCCTTCAAGTCTTCCAGCATCGTTTTCGTCTGAGCGGTAAACGATTGCAAATGGATACTTTCCAATACAGCCGCACGCTTCTCCTCCGATAAAAACGCCAGCAGCACCTTGCCCATCGAGGTAGCGTGGGCGGGCAGCCGCGAACCAATCATCACATTCAGCGTGGAAAAACTGGTGGACGTGGCCGCACGCGCGATGTAGACAACTTCCGTTCCGTCCAGGATGCCGATGTGGGCGGACGCCCCTGTCTGGTCCCGCAGCTTTTCCAAATACGGTCGCGCCAGTTCGGGGAGATGCATGGTGTTCAAGTAGGCAAATCCCAGTTCCATGACCTTCGGGGTCAACTGGTAGCGCTTGGTCGTCTCATCCTGGAAGAGGTATCCCAAATGCTGCAGGGTATAGAGAAATCTGTATGGAACGGTTCGGCTTACCCCCATCTTGGAGGCGATCTCCGCCAGGCTCAGCGTAGAATGGGAAGCGTCAAACATTTTTAAAATTTCCAATCCCCTGATCAAGGAATTGGAGAGATACCGATCTTTCTCTGTTTTCGGCATGAGCGCTTGTTACTCCTTTCACTAAGGGACATGCAATAGGTGCCTTTTCACCTATTGTAGTCGTCGCACGTCGGCGTAACAAGTGCGAAAAGCGGAATCCGCCGGTTAACCGATCGAGATGCACTCTGTTTGCTTCTTTAATGTGGACAGCACGCTCAGGGCAGCCAGGTAACTCGTCCTCGGATTGTCCGGCATCGGTTCGTTCTCCAGTTGGATGTTCATTTTTCCGAACGAGCCGACTGCCTCGATGCTGTGCGTGTTTTTCGTCGCTTCCGGATCGGCCACGATTTTCACGCGCGTCTCGTCACAGCCGAGCCCCGCCAGCGACAGCACGATGGCTACGTTGATGTTTTTCGGAAAACGGCTGATCGCTTCCGCAGCCGTCCCGTCGAATACGACTTCCTTTTCGCTCACCTGATGCCCGACCAAGGAGGCGGCAGGCTTGCGGGTCGTCAGCGAAACCTCGTCCAGTTGTCCCAGAGCCATAGCCGAGTGAATGACATCCAGGCCGCCGATCGCGCCGGAGGGCAGATGAATGCGCGTGCCTAACCGGCGGCACAGCTCGTTCAGGCGGCCGTACAGCTTCCCGTCCGCCAGCGCGCCCACGCTGATGATCACCAGGTCCTTGCCCGCGGAAAGGACGAGTTCGGCGCAGTCGCGGACTGCTTCCACCGTCGCCGCTTCCACCACAAGCTCGATGCCGGAAGAAAGAAACGACTGGATATCGGTAAACGCCTGAATTCCAAAGCGGCGCTCCCATTCCCCGGCGGCATCTGCCCTGCGCAGCAAAACGGACGCGACCGTACAGCCTGGCAGTTGACAGTCCGTGTTGATGCTTTTGCTTAAAAACTTCGCTACCGTTCCCCCGCCGATCAACCCGATCTTCATTTCGCTTCCCCCTTTTCACCCGTTTGCAGGAAGGATCGCACAAGCTGGTTAAACGCCTCCGGCTGCTCGATATAGCACAGATGGCCTGCACGCGGGATGAGCTTCAGGCTGGAGCCCGCGATGCGCTGTTCGACGATGCGCGATTCCGCCGGCGGAGTGACGGTGTCGTCTTCTCCGCAGATCAGCAGCGTCGGCATTTTGATCGAAGCGAGCCGTTCCGTCTGGTCCGCGTGATAGAGCGAATACGCTACGGAACGGTATCCCGGCGGCCTGACCATCGACATGATGCGTTGGGCTTCGGCGATCGCCTCCGGTGCCGCGTACGGTGAAAACATGGCCGGTGTCCGCAGCTTTGCCAGCTCTTGCGGCGGTAGATTCTCGACGTTGTACAGGCGGTTTTTCAGCTTGCGCTCGTTCGTCTCCGGGTTCGTCCGGCCGCCGCGGGTGCTCGCCGCCAAAATCAAGGCTTTCACGTACTGCGGATACTTCGAACAGAACTCGATCGCGAGCGTGCTTCCCATCGAATGGCCGAGCAGATAGATGCCGGAGAAGCCCAGGGAATCGATAAAGCCTTTGAGCAGCTCCGCCAGCTCGCCGAACGTGCGAAACTCCGGATCGGGGTCGGAGCTGTCCCCGTAGCCGGGCGCATCCCAGGCGATGACCTGAAAGTGGTCCTGCAAGCCGGCGAGCTGGCGGGACCATGACTGCGAATTGCTGCCCAAGCCATGCAGCAATAGGAGCGGAAATCCCTCACCTGCCGTCCGGTAATGAAGCAAGAGAGGGCCGACTTGTGTATAGGGCATGGCAATCACCTCGAACAAATAGTTTTGAGCCGGAAATGAAAAGACCCGGCCGTGACGATGCGCCGGTCTTTTCACTGTCTGGGAGAGAGCTGTGCCGCCTCCCCCGGGAACATCCTGCTTTATTTTTGTTGTTCTGCTTTTACTTTCGCTCGCTCTACGCGGATCGCTTCCAGCTCGCTGCCGACCGGATACGTCGGAATCACCGGCTTGGGCGCTCCCAGCATGACAGCCATGACCGCTTCGCAATCGCCGTCGTTGCGGACGCCGCGGTAGTAGCCCGGAGGAGTCCAGATGCAGTCGCGCTCGCCGAGTTTGACTTCATGCACGGTTTCGCCGATTTGCACCAGCGCCGTAATCTGGCCCTGGATGACGAAGAACACTTCCTCCACGTCGCTGTGCAGATGCAGAGGGCCTTCTGCACCGACCGGCAGGTACATGTTGCTCAGCGTGAAGTGCTCCGCCTGGATGACATTGGTATCCGTAGTAGCGATGCCGCCCGTTCCGACGTATCGGCATTGGGCACGGCGGTATGCCGGATTCACCTTTTCCTGGAACGAGAGCGCATTGTAGTCGAGCTTTCTTGTTTCACGGCGAGCTATGAATTTTTGCTCAAATTCTTCAATCGTGATGTTTTGTTCACTCATGGGTACTGCCTCCTTATTTGTTTTAAATAAAAAACATTGTTTTGTATTTAAAATTATATAGTTCCTCCGCTTAAAAGTCAATTTCCCAGTGGTAAGAAAACTCCAACTTTGACCTGCTTCGGCTTGCCTGGCCGTGATCGCTCGCAGGAAACTACTGCCAGTAAACGTACTTGCGCGAAACGGCCTGCAGCAGCAGATTGAGCAAATAACCGACCAGCGTAATCAGCAGCACGCAAGCCAGCACCTTTTCCTGCATCAGCGAGGCCGACATGTAGCTCAGCAAATACCCCATGCCGACTGTCGAGCCGATCATTTCCGTCAGGACCGCGATGATAAACGCCAGCGGCAGCGCCATTTTCAATCCGGTAAAAATGGAAGGCAGCGTCGCCGGCAGCAAAACCCGCCAGAAAATCTGGCTGCGGCTCGCTCCCATGTTTTGCCCCGCCCACAAGTACAGCTTGCCTACCCTGGTCGCCCCGTAGTAGGTGTTGAGCACGATCGGAAACAGGCACTCGATGAAAATGAGGGTGATCTTCGAGGCCGAGCCCAGTCCCAGAATGAATACGAGAATCGGATAGAGCGCCACGCGGGGAATCGGGTAGCCGAGGGAAAACATCGGCTGCATCACATCGTTGAGCAAAGCGGAGCGGCTCATCAGCAGGCCGAGCGGCACACCGACCACGATGGCCAGGGCAAAACCGGCGGAGACGCGCAGCAGCGTCGCCGGCAGGTTTTCCATGAGCAGCCCGGACGAAATCAGGTCAAAAGAGACTGCGACGACTTTGGCGAGCGACGGGAAAAGGCGCTCCGGCATGATGTGCACAAAGGCGACGAGTTCCCATGCCGCGACGATCCAGATGAGCGATTGGTATTGAACGAGGACATTCCATCCTTTTTTCATGTCTGTCTACCCCCTGTTCTCCGACCACCAGAGCAAGCGTGCCCGGACGGCCAGCAGTATTCGGTCAAACAGAAAGCCGAGCAAAGCGATGATGAAAATCGAGACGAACATCAGATCGGTCCGTCCTGCCATGTCTGCGGTCAAAATCAGGAAGCCCAGTCCCAATCCGTTGGAGGAACCGATCATCTCCGCAGAAAACATCATGACGAACGTCAGGCCCAGCGAAACACGCAAACCGTCAAAGATTTTCGGCAGCGCGGCGGGAAGTACGACCTTCCGCAAAATTTGCATGCGGCCGGCCCCCATGTTTTGCGCCGCCCAGACATACACTTGCCTGACGCCGTGGACGCCGTCCTGAGTCGCGATAAAGCAGGGGAAAAACGCCGTCAGAAAGATCAGCAGGACACGCGTCGTATCGGAAATGCCGAACCAGACCATCAAGATCGGCAGCAGGGCGATTTTCGGCACCGGATTGAGCACGTCCACAATCGGGGTAAAAAAGGTCCCGACCGGTTTGAAATACCCGGCTGCGATTCCCAGTACGATTCCGCTGACGGCGACCAGCAAAAAGCCGGTGACAGAGCGGTACAGGCTGGCCGCCGCATTGGCGAACAAGTCTCCGCTCGCGGCCATCGCCAGCAGTTCCCTGCCAATGACCAGCGGGCTGGACAAATACTCGGGAAGCCACTGCAGCGCGGCAAGAATCTGCCAAACGGCCGCCACTGCGACGACTTCGATGAGGGCGATCTTGTGCAGGCGCTTATCCATCAGAAATCATCCTCTCCCAGCTTGTGGTGATCTTGATGAAGCAAATCCCAAATATGATTGCGCAACTCCGAAAATTTCTGCGTCTTGTGTACGTCGAGCGAACGCGGACGCGGGAAGTCGACCTCGATGATTTCCTTGATGACCGCAGGACGGCCGCTGAATACGACCACGATATCGCTCAAAAAGACCGCTTCGTCGATATCGTGCGTGACGAACATGACGCTCTTGTTCGACTCTTGCCAGATGCGCTGCAACTCCACCTGCATCTTCTCGCGCGTCTGGGCGTCCAGCGCGCCGAAGGGCTCATCCATCAACAGCACGTCCGGATTGAAGGCGAGCACGCGGGCGAGGGAAATGCGCTGCTTCATCCCGCCGGACAGCTCGGCGGGGAGATGGTGGCGGAAATCCCACAGGTTCACCAGCTTGAGGTAATGCTCCACGATCTCGTCGCGCTTTGCCTTTTCCACCCCTTGAACCTCCAGCCCCCAGGCCACGTTGTCATAGATGTTCTTCCACGGAAACAGCGCCGACTCCTGAAACATCATGCCCCGGTCCGGACCCGGCTTGTCGACCTCCTTGCCGCGAATGCGCACCGTCCCGGTGAATTTGGGGATAAAGCCACCCACGATGTGCAAAAAGGTGCTCTTTCCGCACCCGCTGGGACCGACGATGCTGACAAACTTGCCTTCCGGAATCTGCAGGCTGACTTCCTGGATCGCCGTGACCTCTTCCTTTCCGCGGGTGTACACTTTGCCCAGTTTCTCAATCTCAATCGCCGGTGTTTTGGTTTGCATGACAACTTCTCCTTCGCCAGTTTTTTAAAGATAAGCGGTCCCTATGCGGGAGATAGGGACCGCCTGTTCACAGCATGTCTATACTTATTGCGGCAGGTAGGACATATCGATGATCGCGTTCAGATCGACAGGCTTGTCCAGCCATTTTTCCTGTATCAGAATATCCTGGACCTTGCTCCAGCCCTCCGGGTCCACTTTTCCGTCTGTCGAACGGTTGTTGTCGGTCATGTTGATGTATACGTCCGGTTCTGCTTTCACTTTTTGTTTATCAATCAACAGCTTGCGAGCTTCCGAACCTTTTTCATTGTAGTACTTCAACGCAGCTACGTAATCGCTCAGAAAGTCTTTGACTGCCTGCTCGTTGTTTTTCAGAAAGTCGGGATTGACCATCATGGACAAGAAGTCTTCGTCTGCCTGTACGCCTGTCTTCGCATCGAACACTTCTTTAAACTCGCCGCTTTTCAGGGCCGTCGCCCCGAATGGCTGCGGGAATACCCCGATGTCGATTTTCTTGGACTTGACGGCTTCCGACATGGAAGGAATGGGGATAACCGCGTACTTCACGTCGCTGTCCGGGTCCAAACCGGCGGAGCGGACGGCAGCCCGCGCCCACATATCGGTGGGAGACTTGAAGTCGGGAATGCCAATCACTTTTCCTTTTACATCCGCCAGCGTGTCGATGCCGGAATCCGCCAGGGCCATGAACATGGTATTGAAGCCTTTCCCCTGCGTTTCTTTCACGACAGAAGCGATGACCTTGAGCGGGATGCCCTGCGACGCTGCCACCAGCGTAGCCCCCTGGCCGATGGAGGCAATGTCAATCTGGTTCGCCTGGTAGGCATTCAGACGGTCGGCATTCGCGCGGAATTGGGTGATGTTCAGCGTGTAGCTTTTTCCTTGATGAGGAGTCAAGGCCGGGTCCACCTGCATCAGCCACAGCGGCTCTTCCGACGAAAAGCCGCCGCCGAGCCTGATCTCTACCGGCTGGTTTTCTCCGCCGGACGCTTGCTGTCCGCCGGATGCCGCCCCGGAAGAAGACTGGTCGTTTTGCCCCGATCCACAGGCTGTCAACCCGACTGCCAAACCCAAAATCACTGCGATTTTTCCCATGCGTTTTCTCATAACGGACCCCCCTGTACTCTCTTTTATTTTGTTTTAAATGAGAAACGATGTTTTGCTATATAAATATTATTCCACTGTTATATAGTTGTCAATATTAAAAACTTTAAAATAAGTCAAAATATTATTTGTTGATTAACAAAGAGACAGGCGCAAAAAAAGAGCGAAAATCGCATGAAAACGATCTTCGCCCTGGAATATGAAAAGAGATTAAGTCTCTGATTCTACCGGCTGTACCGTAGACGGTCACCGTGCCGACCAACCCGGCCTCAGCAGGAACTCTTTCTCCGACGTTTCCAAAAGGAACGGTTTCACTTTCGCTTTCACCGTGATGCGGCACGAAGCGGTCTTGTTGCCGTCAGCCGTCGTCACGGTGATGGTGGCGGTTCCCGGCGCTTTAGGCGTGACCGTTCCGTCCTGGTCTACCGCCGCGATAGCCGGATCGCTGGACTTCCATGTGACCGCCTGGTTCGTCGCGTAGGCGGGGAGAATGGCCTCGTGCAGGCGCACCGGCTCCTCCCCTGCGGTGACGGTCAGCTCGTCTTCATCCAGGCTGATTCCGGTCACCGGATAGTGCGGCGGAGGAGTAGGCCGCGAGGGTGGCGGCGGTCGGTTCGGCTGCTCCCTTGTGCCCCAATCCGAGTGATCTGGAAATTACTTTACGCCTACCGGCAAAATGATAGACGAAAGCGAAGGAAAGAAGATCATGAAACGCGGCGGGCATGTGTTTGGCGGGGGCGGGGGTAACTTTGTACCCTTTGTCGAAGGCTTAGCAGGCCCCATAGGGAAAGGTATTATCACGCTAACGGGTAATGTGGAAATGCGGTTACTAAATGGAATTGGTTATTATTTTGGTCCAAGTTACTTTATAAGAAGATGGGTACATTGAATTTGAGCGTTCAAATTTAACGAACACGCCCGTTCCGGCAAAAATCCCCTGCAGCAAAAGCCAGGCCAGCTTTGGTGCAGGGGATTTTCCCTTTTTTATGTCAATACCTGATTCATAAATGCGAGCGTTTATGGCCGCAATCTCGTCTTTGCCCGGCAGATGCCCGTAGTAGACCACAGCCCCCGCCAGACGCGGCTCGGACGCTGCCAGCATGAGGGACAAGGCTCCGCCCATGCAGTAGCCGATAGAGGCCACCTTCTGCCCTCCGGACAGCTCGTACCCTTCCAGGAAGGTCACGACCGCCTGCAGCTTTTCCAGAAGCTGTGGCAGGAGCTTCAACCGGGCAAACACATCGGCATACGTCGCCCGCAGCTCCTCGCGCGCATTTTCCGGCTGCCGCTCCAAGGCCGCTTCACGGGCGACCGGATCATGCCAGGCAGTCGGCGGCAGCGAGTCCAGAAAAGCTTTCACCTGCTCGATGCGCGCTTCCGTCAAGCTCTCCGGACGCCTGCCGTCCACCGCGAACAGATCGGGGGCCACGGCCAAATATCCCGCCCGGGCGAAACGGTCGGTCACATCCAGAATATGCCCGTCCGTTCCCCAAATCTCCTGGATGACGATGACGACTGGCAGAGGCGTCCGGGCCCGCTCCATACGCGACGTGTACAAGCGATGCCGGGCGCCGTTTTGTTCGAACGAAACCCACTCTGTTTTTACCGACATCTTACCCCTCCCTTTTGCTCCCTCGATAGCCGTGGAATGCAGACAGCTTTTCTGCCGCTTCGCAAATCGCCGACAGCACGTGTGCTTCCACCCGCTCCAGCGGGAGAATCGATTCATGCGCCGCCACGCTCACCGCGGCGACCGCCCGCCCCGTCTGGTCAAAAACGGGCGCGGACACAGAGCGGATTCCTACCTCGAACTCCCCGCTGCTGACAGAATATCCCTGTTTGCGAACCATGTCCAGCTCCTTGAGGACGACGGACATCATCGTCTTCGTGTCCTTGGTGTACCTGGGCAGATCGGACAGCAGCAAAAACTCCTCCCACGTTTCCCGCGGCTGGAAAGCCAACAAGGTTTTCCCTACCGCCGTCGCATGGGCCGGCAGCCGATAGCCGATCGAGACGCTGACCGTCGAAGGCCCCCTCCCCTGCTGGACAGCCACAAACACCACAGAGGTGTCATCCAAAATACCGATGTGGGCGGAGCCGCCTGTCTCGTCGCGCAGCTTCTCCAGGTACGGCCTGGCTACTTCCGTGATCTGCAGCGTGTTCAGATAGGCAAAACCCAGCTCCAGCACCTTCGGCGTCAATTCATAGCGCTTGGTGTCTTCATATTGTTTCAGATAGCCGAGAGACTGCAACGTAAACAACAGCCGGAACGGCGCCGTCCGGCTCATCCCCAACTGGTTGGCGATCTCCGCAAGAGAAAGCGTTGGTTGCTCCGCCCTAAATAACCGCAGGATTTCCAGCCCTCTCGCAAGCGAGCTGGAACGGTATCGATCTTTTTCTAGTTTTGCCAGCGTCTTGTCTCTCCTCTCTGGAATGGGAGGCATCCGTTCCCGCATTGGTTACGCGTCGAATTTCTCCAAAAGCTCGATGATGACATGGTAGTCGGAAGTCGTATCCATGTAGGCGTATCTGCCTTTCCCGTTCCAAAAGTTTCCTTTCCGGATCAGCGGATAGCCTCTTTCCTCCAGGAGCGCAATCTTCTCCTCCATGCCTTTGACCAAAAATGAGAGGTGGTGAACGCCTTCGCCTTTCGTTCCCAGGTGTTCCCGTTGATAAATATCAATTATTGCGCGCATCGGTCAAAGTGCCGTTGAAAACAATCCGGGATACTTCGCGCGTCCCGGTCAAAAACCAGTTCGGCTTTTCCATTCCCAGCAGTGTCGCGAACGCCTCCGCCGCTTTTTCGATATCCCGCACGACAAAACAAATCTGGTTCAACTCGCTCGTTCCGAGAAGTGCCTCGCTCAACACTTTTGCCTCCTATCCGAGTCCGCGAACGACGAGTCCGCCGTCGCTGGCCAATACTTCTCCGGTGATCGCCCGGGCTTTGTCCGACGCCATAAGGATGTACGCTCCCACGTGATCCTCCGGCTCCATCGCAATCTGCAGCGGGTTTCGCCGCTTGATGTTTTTCGCCTTTGTCTCATTGTCCACCGCCTGAACAAAGGGACGCAGTGGAGGTATGACAGACAGCGCCGTCAACGTACCGCCGGGAGCCACGGCATTGACCCGGATGTCCGGAGCCAGCTCGAACGCGAGCTGCCGCAAAAGGCCGATCTGGGCGTGTTTGCTCGCCGTGTACCATACGCCTCCGCCATCCGGGTAAAAGCCTGCGCCGGACACGGTGAAAATCATGTTTCCCCGCGTCCGTTTCAGTTCTTCCACTGCCGCCTTTGCCGCGAAAAAGCTGCCTTTCACATTGATCGAAAACAGGATGTCGTAGGCTTCTGCCATCGCTTCCGGGGTGACATCGACGAATTTGGCGAACGCATCGAACACGCCGGCATTGGAGACGAGAACATCCAGCTTGCCAAACGCCTCGACTGCGCACTGCACAGCTCGCTGATGATCCTCGTACACCGTTACATCGCCGGTGATCGTGCGGACGCTGTGCCCCAGACTGTGCCCCAGACTCTTCTCCAGCTCGCGCAGGCCCTCCGCCGAACGGTCCAGCACGGTGACTGCCGCCCCTTCCTTGATGAACGCCTCCACTACCGCCTTGCCGATCCCGGAGGCGCCCCCTGTGATATATACCGATTTTCCGGAAAGCTCTGCCATGCCTGCCATGCCTCCTTCTTTCCTAGATAAAAATAGCCAGGTTTCGGGTGTTGATTGTCGTTTGGTCGACGACGAAAAAGCGCTTGGACAGCTTCCATTCTCCGTCCAGGCAGATAAACTCGTCTGTGCGCTCTCCGGAGATCAGATCGTGATGAATGTCCGTCGAGCGGCTGCGATACAACAGCAGGTAGCTTTTGACGACCGCCCGTTTATTGGGGACGTACTCTTCCACGCGCACGTTGTTGACCGAGCGGCGCGTCCGGGACGGAGGAAGCTCCGCCCAGGCATAGTCCGATTTCAGGCGCTCCACGCGCAGGGACAACAGGTGGTGATCGTCGTGGAAGGCGAACATGTCCGTCGAGTAGTCCGGACGCTCGATTCCTTCCTTATTGATACGGACTGGCATGATGTATTGAATCTCGGGATGCATCAACGCAAACCAGCCGTCAAAATCGATATCGTCCAGCAATTTTGCCTCGCGGTACAGCCATTGCTGGAATTCGTAGGTAGCCAGCATCATTTCCATGCTCATTGCGTCGTCCTCCTCAAGATTACGAATTCATCAGATTCAGCCAGTAGCGGAAGTAGTTGCGAGAATTGGCTTCCGAGAATTTATCGCCGTAGGCAACACCGGGACCGGGGAAGTCAGCGACCGGCTCACGGTGCATCCCCATCGTGTAGTTGTAGGCCAACTGTTTGGCAAAAGGCATGACGCCGCTTGCCGCCGCGGTAATATCGGTAAAGACCTCCGTGTCATCCTGCTCGAAAATGCCGGACGGGCTAAAGGTCAGGATAAACGCTTCGCGGGAACGATGCTTCCAATCGTCAGAGGCGTTTTTCTCGACCAGGAACCAGGTCATCACTTCCATCTTGTCGGGTCCGACCGGCTTCCACAGCCGCATGGACGTGTTGGAAACGAGCTGTCCTTTGACTTTGGTGTGCGATACCAGCAAGGACAGGTTCGGGAACAGAGTGCCGATCATGTTTTTCAGATTGGACATCAGCTCGTATTGCTCCGGCGTCAGATGAGCCCTGTACTCGCCTTTCAGCTCTTCCGGGAACGCGAAATCAGGATTGGGCATCCCGATCAGACAGCCGTGTCCGTTCTCGGTGTGGACCTGATAGCCTTTTCTGGAGTATGTCGCACTGGGCACCATGCCGAGCTGGGCGATCGAGCCGTGCGTCACCATCGTGTGGTAGGAGTCGCTCACGAAGTTGTCGGCGCCGATCTTCCAGTTGGCGTGCACGATGAATTTTTGCGGCGGTCCGACGACCTCCATCTCGGTACGGCCCAGGGCAATATCCAGGTACCATTTGAAATCGCCGAGGAAGTCTTCCAGCGGCTGCGGATGGTCGTTCCAGGTGCCAAAGATCAGCCCGTGATATATCCCGATCGTCACTTTGTTCAGGCCCATGCCGGATGTGTCCAGCTTTCCGCCGTAAATGTCGTTCTGGAGCGGCACGCCGATCAGCTCGCCCGTATTTTTAAAGTTGAACCCGTGGTACGGGCAAGTGAAATTCGCCTTGTTTCCTTTGTCTGCGCGGCAAAGCTTCATGCCGCGGTGCGTGCACATGTTGTAGAAAGCGCGGATTTCGCCGTCCTGGCTGCGGGCAACGATCACGGAATAGCCGGCCAGATCGCGGAGCATATAGTCGTTCTTGCCGGAAATTTCCGACTCGTGCCCGAGCAGCACCCACGTCTTCATGAAGATTTTCTCGTGTTCCAGCTTGTAGATCGTCGGATCGGTGAGGATGTAGGCGGGAATGATCCCTTCTTCCGGCTTCAAGGTTTCATTCAGATAATGCAGGGCTTCTTCCCTTGTCATTTCATCCAACCGCACTTCTGGCTTAGCCATGTGTAATCACTCCAATCTCATCGTACATTTTCGACAGCTAGGAAGCAGCGCTGGCCCGTTCGACCCGCTTGATTTGCACAGCCTCTGCCGCCTCGCGCTTCAAGGTAAAGAGGTAGGCGAAAAATCCCACCAGAGCGACGGCGATCAGCATCAGGATCGACGGTCCGAAATCGCCGCCGGAGATATCGCGCATCCAGCCCATGATATAGCTCGCGAACCCGCCGAGAATATTCGTAAAGCCCATCAGTCCGGCCGCCCGCCCTGCCGTCTGCGGCGTGGAGAATTTGACGATAAACAGGTTGCTCAGATGAAAGACACCGCCCTGCGTACCCATCGCCAGACCGATCGAGATGCCTGCGACGACCGGGTTCGTCGCATTGACCGCTATTCCCAGGAACACCGCGCACATCCCGAACAGAATCGTCGCGAGCATTCCCGGGCGCTTCGTTTTATCCGCCAGATAGCCGCAAATCAGCACGAAAAAGAGGGCAAACAGCCAGGACAGCGAGGTAATTCCCGCCATCGCCTCCCGGGCAAAGCCTTTGCCTTGTGTCAAATACGTCGGCAGCCAAATGCTCAAGCCAAAGAACAGGAAGGACGCGACCAGCATCCCGATCCACACGATCCAGTAGCGAGAATCCTGGGCAAAGCTTTGCTTTTCTTGGACAGCCCCATCCGAGCTGCGGATGAACGCCAGTTCTTGCTTGCTCAGTCTCGGATGCTGCTCCGGCGTATCCCGGGTCATGAAATAGAACATCGGGAGATTCAAAAACAGGTTGCAGGCCGCGAGAATAAAGAAAGAAGAATGCCAGGTCAGGCTGGAAATCAACAAGGACAGCACCAGAGCCCCGAGCGCGGGACCGATGTAGTTGCCGGAAATCCAGGAGGCCTGCGCTTTCCCCAGCTCATTGCGATGGAACCAGTTGGCAATAAATTTGCCTGATACCGGGATCATGATTCCCTCTCCGATGCCGAGAATGACCCGGGAGAGGACGAACATTTCGTACGACGTGGAGAGCCCGGCCAGCACCATGGTGACGGTCCATACCGCAATCCCCAGAATCGCTGTCTTGCGCGCGCCCAGCTTGTCGATGACGACGCCCCAGAACAGGTTGGACAGCGCGTAGGCGACCGTGAAAATAAAGGTCAAAAAGCCGATCTTCGCGTTTTTGTCCGGACCCGTCAGCCCCATGTCCTGCAAAAAGCCGGGATCGGTCTGGATGACCGAGATCCCCAGCTTGTCGATCTGTCCAAAGAACCAAAAGAAGAAGATTGGCAAAGAAATATAAACCCATCTCATATTTTTGCTAAGCATATCTTCAACAACCCCCTGATGGCTGGACCTGTATATTTCCAGTCTTAGTTGAATGGCAACTCTCGCTGCTGCTTCCGGTTAGTTGGCAAATCCGTACGTATCCGCGAAGAGATCGATTCCGCACGTCTGCGTTTCCCTGCTCATTCCGCTTTCTTTCAAACCGGGGAAATCGTAGTGCAGATCCTGGAAAATCGTGTGGTTGTTAAAGAACACAGCCCCCGCTTCCAGACGGTCTGCAAAAGACTCTGCCAACTGCGGGTCCGCTGTCCACACCGACGCGCGCAAGCCGAATTCGGTATCGTTGGCTAGCGCGACGGCTTCGTCCGGGTCCGAAAAAGTCAGGACGGGAATGATCGGTCCAAATTGTTCGACTCGCACCAGCTCGCTTGCTTGGGTGACGCCTGTGGCGATCGAAGGAAGCAGGAAGTAGCCTTGTTCCCACGTCTCCTCGTCCAGCTTGTTGCCGAAGGTCTCGACCCTGGCCCCGGCCTGCCTGGTGCTCTCGATCAAGCCGGTCACAAAATCGTACTGCGCCTTGTTGTTGATCGGCCCCATCATCGCATCCGGCTGCATGCCGTTTCCCACGATCATGCGCTGGAACTCGCGAGTCAGCTTCCCGATGAACTCCTCGTAGCGGGATTCGTGAACGTACACCCGCTTGATCGCCGAACAAACCTGGCCGGCCGCCCGGAGGATGCCCATGCGGATGCGCTGCATCGCAGCCTCGTCGAGAACGGCGTCAGGCAGGATCAGCGCGGGGTCGTTTCCGCCCAGCTCCATGTACAGCTTTTTCACGGTGCCAGCGGACATGCTCATGATGCGTTTCCCCGTTTCGGTACTGCCGGTAAATGCGATCGTGCGGACCCGCGGGTCTGCGCAAATCTGCTCGCCGACCAGCGCTCCGGAACCGGTCACGATGTTGACGACGCCTGGCGGAAGCTGCTCCGCGACCACTTTGAGCGTGGCCAATACCGTCAGCGGGCAGTCCGTCGCCGGTTTGACGACGACGGTATTGCCGGCGAGAATGGCCGGAATGACGCGCTTAAACGTCAAAATCATCGGAGAATTCCAAGGGGAGATGACAGCCGTGACCCCTCTTGGGCGTCTGCGAAGCTGTACCATTTGCCCGCCTGGGATGGACTGTGGCTGCCACCATTTCACCAGGGCTTCCGCCCCCTTGCTCATGATCTCCACACAGCGCAGCAGGTCCTTTTTCGCTTCTACCAGCGGTTTTCCGTTTTCGCGAACGAACAGAGGAACCGTTTGCTCAACGATCAGCGCCAGCCGTGCGGAAGCTTCCTTGATCAGGGCCGCGCGCTTCTGCGCCGGCGCAGACGCCCAGGCCGGGAAAGCCCGCTCGGCCGCATCGATCGCCTGCTTGACGTCGTCCTTGCTGCAAAGAGCTACTTGTCCTACTACTTCTCTGAGAATGGCGGGGTTGGTCACATCCGTGACCTTTGCCCCTTGTATCCATTCGCCGTCGATCAGAAATTGGCCGGAAATGCCGGGATATGCGTTTGCCATGGGTGAGCTGGCCTCCTTACAGTTTTTTTGGCTTGAATGCATCTGCCGCTCCCGGCGGCCCGCCAAAAGGCTTGGCCATCGGACCGACGGCATTCATGTCAACGACGATCATCGACGGCTTGCGGCGAGCGACTGCCGCTTCCAGCTCTGCGACAAACTCATCCGCAGACCCGATGCGGCTCGCTTCAAACCCCATCGCTTTCGCCAGCATGACGAAATCCGGGCTGACCAAATCGACTGCTACCTGGCGTCCGTACGCCGCCTTCTGGATGTTGCGCAGAACGCCGTAGCCTGCATCGTCAAAGAGGACGACGATCAGCGGGAGGTTTTCCTGGACGGCGACTGGCATTTCGCCTACGTTCAGCATGTAGCCGCCATCGCCAGCCATCAGAACGACGACCCGGTCCAAGCGCCCCATCTGCGCTCCGAGCGCTGTCGGCAAGCCTTGGCCAATCCCGCCGCCAGAGGCGTGGATGGATGTGCGAGGCTCGTAAATTTCAAACAACCGGCTGCCCCAGACGTTTGCAGGAACGGTGACGTCGCGCACCAGGATGGCGTCTTTCGGCAGCACTTTGCGCATGCCGTCCACGAATTTCTCGTAAGGTCCCAACGTATCGCGGAGAATGCCGCGGATTTTTTCCCGAACGGCTTTCACTTCTGCTACATACTCCGCATCTGGAGTCGCGCCCTGTGCGGCCAGTGCTTCGTTCAATGCCGAGAGGATCGGCTTCGCCTCTCCCCAAAGGCCGTGCGTGATTTCGTAGTTGCGGTTGAATGCGTTCCAGTCTGCATCGATGCTGATGTGCGCTTCCGGCGCAGCCACCTTCCAGTTCGCCGTCTCGTTGCCCCGGAAGCGAACGCCCACGCTGATCAGCAAATCCGATTCCTGCAGCAGCTTCTTGACATCCTCGTACGCGGCAAAGTGACCGATGCACTGCGGATGGTCCTCCGGGATGGAGCCTTTGCCGGATTGGCTGGTGATCACAGCCGCACCAATCAGCTCGGCCAGCTTCGTCAATTCCGCGGAAGCTTCCGCGGAAATGACCCCTCCGCCTGCCCAGATTACGGGGTGGCGGGCAGCTGCGACCAAATTGGTTACCCCAGCCGGGATAAAGGGAGCCGCTTCTGGAGTTGCCACCGGCTGTACGGCTTCAATCACGCTGTTTGGAACGATCGCAGATTGAAAATCGATCGGAATTTCCAGCGATACCGGGCCTCGCGGGGCCGCCGTCGCGTTTAGAATCGCCTGGCGCGCCACAGCGGCAGCCTGTTCCGGCTTGCGCAGCCGATACGCCTCTTTGCAGCAGCCCTTCATCATTGAAAGCTGGTCCTTGCACTCGTGGATGTAGCCCCTGCCTGTACCCAAGTATTTCGAGGAAACCTCGCCTGTCAGGTGCAGGACAGGTGTCCCTGCCGCCCACGCTTCTACCAGCGAACCGGCTGCATTCCCGGCCCCGCTGCCTGTGCTCGTAATCACGACGCCAAGCTTGCCGGTCGCCCGCGCGTACCCGTCGGCCATGTTGGCGGCGCCGCTCTCGCCGCGGGAGCAAACGATCCGAATGCTTCCCTCGCGCAGCAGCGCATCGTAGATCGGCATATTGTGAATGCTGACTACGCCGAAAACGACTTCCACACCGGCACGTACCAGTTCCGCAACGACCGCATCAGCCGCAGTAAATTCCATTTGCCCATTTGCTGTCATATGTTGATCCCGCCTTTTTTCGCCTTACAGCGCTTTTCCCAATGCTCCCGCAACTTCGATAGTCGAACCGGACACATAGCTTGCCTGCGAAGAGGCGAGGAACAAAATCACGCTCGCTACCTCTTCCGGCCGGCCCACCCGCCCAAGCGGGATGTTCCGTTTTTTGGCCAAATCGTTGTAGTATTCGGTCGGGTCCATATCCGGAGCGTTTTTCATCCGGCGGCGTTCCCATTGATCCGTGGCGATCAGCCCGAGGCTTACCGAATTGACCAAAATGTGGTGGGGAGCAAGCTCATGCGACAAGGTCTTGCTCAGATTCAGCAATCCGGCCCGCGTCGCGGCTGTCGCTACCATGTGACGCTCCGGCTCTTTTGCCAAGGTGGCGTTGATGTTGACGATCCGGCCCCCGCCGCGCTTCAGCAGGTGGGGATAAACCGCGCGAACAGCGTTGATGATGGCGAAGTACTTGAGATCGATCTGCTGTCTCCACTGCTCGTCCGTAATGTCGAAGAAGGATCCCATGACGCTCTGTCCGGCCGCATTGACCAAGATATCCACGCCGCCAAACGCTTCGGCCGCTCCGTCAATCAAACGGGTGACGTCTGCCTTGCTCGTCACGTCGCAGGTTTCCGCGAATACCCGCTCGGACGGAGCAAACAAAGCCAACTGGGCGCAAGCCCCTTCCATTCGCTGCTGGTCGCGTCCGCAAATCGCGACTTTCGCCCCCTCCTGCAGAAACATTTCCGCTGCCTTCAAGCCGACGCCAGATGTTCCTCCCATGATTACCGCGACTTTATTTTTCAGTCCCAAATCCATCGGTTTCACCACTCCCCAAGGCTCGTGCCCGTAGTCGAAATTACTGCCTGTTGACGAGCTTGGCAGCCCAGCCCTCGTCGGGATCGCCCTTCATGGAAGCCCGCGCTCCCGGCGGGGGCGATCCGGCCGTTCCCCACAGGTCCATCAGATGAGGGACGCGTTTCCAGACCAGGGCCTGCCATTTGTCGTCATCCTCCACCGTCGACAGATAACAGGTGTACTCCATCACGTAGCCTGCCGGGTCGTGGAAATAGCAGAAGATGTTGTTGCCAGGGCCGTGGCGGCCAGGTCCCCACATCGGCTCCAGGCCGGCATTGCGGACGTTGCTGATGCCGCGCATCACCTCGTCCACGCTCTCGACCTCGTACGCGATGTGGTTCACTGAAGCGTGTTCATCCTGGTTGAAGGCGAGCGAGTGATGGTTCTTGTTGCAGCGCAGAAAAACCATCTGATGCTCGCTCCAGTCCGTCACCTTGAAGCCCAGCACTTTTGTGTAAAAGTCGGTGATCATGTCCAGGTCTTTGGTGTTCATGACCACGTGGTTCAGCTTGATCGGGTCGACGTTTTTCTTGCTCCAGTCTTTCGTGTGGATCTCTACCCAGCAGGACAGCTCGATACAGCGGCCTTCCGGATCGAGGAAACGCAGTCCGTAGCCGCCGCCCGCTTCGTCGAGATAGCCCGGCTCCGCAATGAGCGGAACGCCCAGGGCCTTCAACTTTTCCGCCGCCGCGTCTACAGCATTCTTGTCGACCATGCCAAAAGCCATGTGGTTCAGCCCGCGTTTTTCTCCCGCTTGCAAATGGAGGATGTGATTCTCGGAGCCCGCCCCGCGGAAGTAGACGTTGTTCTCGTCTTCCTGAAGCTTATCCAGTCCCCATATCTTTTCGTAAAAATCTGCCTGTTCCCTCAGAACGGGAGTAAACAAGCTGATGTGCCGCAAATGGGTAATGCCTAGCATTCGTTTTCACCTCGTATTCAGTAGATTTATGTTTTGTATATAAAACAATGTTTCCGAAATTCTTTAAAAAAAAGCGAGCCCAGTTGTTACCTTTCACGTAAAGTACCCCAAGCTCCTTTCGGATGAAAGCTTCGCCTTTCCAGCTTCTTGTTTCATATACAAAACAAAGTTTCTGATTTATGTTTATTGTAATTATTTCGTCATTAAGGTGTCAATACTAAATATTTTGATTATTCCTATTCTTAGGAGACTTCATATCCAATCAATAGCGTGACGCCTGTCCGATTTTTGCTGTTGCAGGAGTCCGCCTGAATGATGCTGGTGCGCAGACCAGCCAGCAGGTGAGAGTCGTTTCGACAGAGCAGCACTACTTGCGGACGTTTCGGCGAACGAAGATGATCCAGCGCGGGCCTCGGGGATGAAGCCTCTACCTGCTTGCGGGAAGCCCTGCTTGTCAGCGAAGCGAACGGCTACCTGCGCTGTCGTCAGAATTCCCGCAATCAAGCCCCCTCCGCCAATGGGGACGAAAATCGCATCTACCTCATCCACCTGTTCCAAAATTTCCAGTCCCGCCGTTCCCTGCCCTGCCATAATGTACGGATCGTACGGCGGGATGAACACGCCGTTTTGCCGTGCCGCGATTTCCCTGGCTCGCGGCAGCCGCTCCGCCGAGGTCAGCCCGCACATCTCCACCTAGCCGTTGCAGGCCTCGATCGCTTTCCGCTTGCAGGCCGCCACATCCTCCGGCACCAGCTTGTCGAACAGCGGGGTATCAAACAGTCCTGGCGCGATCGTCAAGACGCGGATGCCGTATGGCGCCAGATCGCGGGCGATCGGGAGCGTCATGCCGACGATCCCGCCTTTGGAGGCGCTGTAGGCTGCCTGCCCGACCTGACCGTCAAAAGCGGGAGGCCCCACCCGTTACAATGGCTACCGCATTTTGAATTTCCACGCCAGTCTCTCCCTTCTGGTTTTCCGCATTTGAAAAAAAGGGATGCAAGTTAGCTGCCAGCTGTCTGTTCCTTGCTTCCTCTGGCTTGACCGCCTATTCCCCCTGTCCGGCAGCAGGACACCTCCGCAAGCGATCTCTCCCGGGTATTTACCCGTTACAGTTAGCTTATTACCCTCCCCTGCTCCTTATCTCCGAAAAAGCAGCAGGGACAAAGCTGCGCCGAAAAAGGTGAACGGCACCTTGACGTTTTTTTATTCCGAGCAAAAGGACAAGCCGTTGGCTGCGGCCATCGAAGCCCGCCTCGGCCAAGCGTCCGGGACGAAGAGCAACGGCATCTCCTTTGGCGACTACCACGTGCTGCGGGAAAACGACCAGCCGGCGGTGCTGCTCGAGCTGGGCTTTTTGACCGATGCCCGGGATGAGTCGCTCGCGCGGACGACGGAATTACCAGCAGCGATCGGCGGATGCGATCGTGAAGGGCCTAACCGATTACTTCGGCGGCTAGGACGCGGAAAAAGAGCCCATCACGCGGGCTCTGCCATGCCGCCTTGCTCCTTTCTCACACGCCTTCCAGCAGCAGCAGGACGTTGACGGTCGTTCCCTTGCCCAGCTCGCTGGTTAGCTGCAAATCCCCCTTGTGGTGCTGAATGATTTGCTGGGTGATCATCATGCCGAGGCCCGTTCCTTTTTCTTTGGTCGTAAAAAAGGGGTCCCCGATTTTATCCAGCTTGTCTTTGGGAATCCCGCATCCTTCATCTGCAAAGGAGAGGAACAGGTGATGGTGCTGACGCTTCGTGGTGACGGTCAGCTTGCCGCCGTCCTTCATCGACTCGATGCCGTTCTTCATCAGATTGACGAACACTTGCTTCAGCTGATTCGCATCGCAGTAAATGAGGGGAAGCTCCGGCGCAAGGGACAGTTCGATCTCGACCGCGCTCATGTTCGCTTGCGATTCCAGCAGGGTAGCGACCTCTCTGACGATCTGATTGACCGATCTTTGTTCAAAACGCTCCGGCTTTGGCTTGGCCAGGACGAGCAGCTCCCCCGAGATCAGCTCGATGCGTTCCAGCTCGCCTCTCATGATGTCAAAGTAGCTCTGGTTCGCCGTGGGGAACTGATGCTGGAGCAGCTGGGTAAAGCCTTTCAGCGAGGTCAGCGGATTGCGCACTTCATGGGCGACGGCTGCGGCCAGTTGTCCCACCGCCGCCAGCTTGTCCGACTGCCGCAGGATTTCTTCCGTCCGCTTCTGATGGGACGTGTCCCGGCAAATGGTGAAGTACCCCGTCACTTCTCCATTGACGATGATGGGAATGTTATGTGTCGTAACTTCGAGCAAGTGACCGCTTTTATGTACCAGTTTTTGCGAAATGGTAAAAGGGACGCCTTCCCTGACGAGCGTATGCCGTCAACCGTTCCATCGCCGGATTGACGCTGATCAAGTGCCCTGACAGATCCATGGCGTAGACCGCATCCGAATGCTGCAGAAAGAGAGCGTGGTAATACTGCTGCTCGACCAGTTCGAACTCTCCGTCGGCAGCCTCCCGAAAAAGCGCGTAGACCCCCTCGTCCGTCGGCAGCGCTTTGACTTCGAACCTCTTTCGGAACCGCTGGGAATATTCGCTGAAGATCACTTCTCTGCGGCTCTCGACCGCTTTTCGCATGTGCTTGTAAAAGGTGGTCTCGTAAAATTTCCAGTGACGGTCATACACGCTTTTTCCGAGCAATTCGTCACGGCGGCTATTTAAAAGGAGGCAGCCTTTGGTGTTCGCCGAAGTCACTTTCCAATGGCGATCAAACGCAATAAATCCGTCACTGATGTTGTCCAGAAATTGTTGTTTGTACCGTGTCCATTGTTCTGGCAGCGCCATTTCCTCCCCCCTCTGGATCCTGCTTTTTTCTCTCTATCGCTTTTTTTGCTCCATCTTTATGGACTTCTGTAAAATAATGAAAAATCCTCTTTACAATGTTCGTGCCTTCATGCCTCCGCCACCTTTTTGAAGCTCCCGCCATTACCTACCGCCTGCTATTTGCGAATGCCTTTTTTCGTCGCCAGATCCGTGTAATACCCCGTCTCCCGCTTCACGTCCTGGACAAAATCCGCGCTGGCGGCATAGGCCGGCTCCACCTGGATTTCCGATAATTTCCTGGCAAACTCCGGATCCTGCTCCATCTTGGCGATCGTCTCCTGCCATTTTTTCACGATGTAGTCCGGGGTTCCGTCGGCAAAGGACACACCGGTCCACCAGAAGACCGACAGCCCTTTGATCCCCAGCTCCTCGGCAGTCGGGACACCGGGGAGAAACGGGCTGCGCTCCGTGCCCGACACGGCGAGAATTTTTACCTTGCCTGCCTGCACCATCGGCATGATTTCTCCGACGGTGTGCACAGCCAGCACGGCATGGCCGCCCGCTACCTTTGGCACCGAATCCGAGGCGCCTTTGGTCACGATCATCCTCGTCTTGGAGAAGTCGGCTCCAATCGCATCCATCCACTCGGCCACCCCAAAGGCCGAAAACCCGGCAGGCCCGACAGACGTCCAGGTCAGCTGTTCAGGGTGCTCCACCGCCCACTGGGAAAACTCCTTGAAGTCTTTCCACGGCGCATCCGCCTTGACCGCAAACGCGAGCGTCCCTTTGCCGATGCGCGCCGTATAGATCTGATCCTCGTTTTTCACTGGCGAATCCTTCATGCCAGCCGTCAGCATGGTCGTATTCGAGACGTTGACCGCGAGCGCTGTATAGCCATCCGGCTGCGCCTGCTTCAACGCGTATTCCGCGCCTACCGCACCGCCGCCGCCCGGTTTGTTGACCACGACGATCGGCTGTCCCCACTCCTGGCTCAAATAGTCGGCCGTTGCCCGCGCCACGAGGTCCACTCCGCCTCCGGGCGAATACGGCACGATGTACTCGATCTGCCTGGCCGGGTAAGCGGGTGCCGGCGCAAGTGCTGCTGTTTTGCCCGGTGCGGCCTGTGCCGGTTGGGGAGCGCTCCCCTGCTCCCGGAGAGTCTCACTGGCTCCGCACGCGCTGACGGATACCGCCATCAAAAAAGACATCATGACTGTTGCCCATTGCTTAAAACCTTTCAAGCTCAATTCCTCCTGTACATGCTGACTTACGCGACATCCATTCCCCGCGCCCGCGCTTCCCTCACCCGCTGATTCGTTCGCCTGTTCAGCAGAATGGAGAAGACCAGGAGGGCGGCTGCCGCAATGAGAATGACCAGTGAGATCGGCCGGCTCCACAGGATCGAGATGTCCCCGGCGCCCATCGCCATCGTCTGGATGAAGGACTCCTCCAGGATCGGCCCCAAAATAAAGCACAGCACAAGCGGGACGACAGGCCATTTGTACTTGTGAAACAGGTAGCCGAGCGCGCCGAAGAGAAAGGCGACGCCGACGTCGAACAGGCTGTTGCGCACGCTGTACGCCCCGATCGTGCAAAACATGAGAATGATCGGCGCCATGATGCCGTAGGGAACCCGCGTCAGCTTGACCCATGCCCAGACCAGCGGCAGGTTCAGGATCAGCAGCATCGCATTGCCGACGAACATGGACGCGATCACCGTCCAGACGAAGGACGCATGCTGCTCGAACAGCACCGGGCCCGGCGTCAGTCCGTAGATCATCAATCCGGCCAGGAGGATGGCGAGCGGCGGAGAAGAAGGAACCCCCAGGGAGAACAGCGGAATAAAGCCTGCGCTGCTCGTCGCATTGTTCGCGGCTTCGGGAGCCGCGACCCCCTCGATCGCGCCGCGCCCAAACTTCTCCGGGTGTCTCGATACTTTTTTCTCCAGGTCGTAGGCGAGAAAGGCGGTAATCGCCGCCGAGCAGCCCGGCAAAAGGCCGAGGAAAAAACCGACCAGGCCGCCGCGCAGCATCGGCGCGGCACTCTTTTTCAGGTCTTCTGCTCCCGGGTAGACGCTCCCCGTCCTGACGATCGGGGCAGCCGCCCGCCGTTCCTCAATTCCTCTCAGCACTTCCGTCACGGCAAACAGCCCGATGATGATGCTGATCATGTCGAAGCCGCCCATCAGCTGGGAGACCCCGTAATCAAATCGGGGCATGCCCGACGACGGCCCCAAGCCGACCAAGGAGAGGGCGTAGCCGAATGCCCCCATCAATAACGACTTGAGCAAGGAACCTCCCGACAAGCTGACCATCAGCGTGAGGGCCAGCAGCATGAGCGCCAGGTATTCCGGCGGGCCGAACTTGAGCGCCTGATCGGCCAGCACGGGCGCAAAAAAGACCAGCCCGATCATCCCGAGCACCCCTGCGCCAAACGAAGCCAGGGCGGAGACGCCCAAAGCGGGGCCGCCCTTTCCCTGCTTCGCCAGCGGATACCCGTCCAGACACGTCGGCACCGAGGACAGCTCGCCCGGGATGTTCAGCAGGATCGCGGTGGTGGAGCCGCCGTACATCGCCCCGTAATAAATGCCGGCCAGCAGGATAATGCCTTGGGTCGGTTCGAGAACGCCCGTCAGCGGCAGCAGGATTGCGATGGCCGAAGTCGGGCCGAGGCCAGGCAGCACGCCGACAAAGGTACCGACCAGAGCGCCGGCCGCAGCCATGAGCAGATTCGCAAGCGACAGGGCGGAAGAAAATCCGTCCATCAGGAGCTGAATGGTTTCCAAGGTTCCCCCTCCTTTCAGTCTTGGAAAGCGCGGCTGCGCAAGTCGGCCTTTTCCCGAACAGGGTCAGCCCGGAAATGTGATTTGCAGCCAGCAGATGAACAGAACGTACAGACATCCTGTGAGCAGAGCGGAAAAAAAGAGGGAGGTCAACCATTGGTAGGAACCGATCAGGCGGAACAACACGACGGAAGCGAGCCAAGTAGCCGGCGCGTAGCCCAGTGCGCCCAGCATCCACACGTAGAGGAAGAGGGCGGCGAGACAGAGAAGCAGTCGCGTGCGCTCCCCGGAGGCTCCAGGAAATGCCTCCTCTGCAGCGCCCTTTTTCCTCTGCTGCCTGACGTGAAAAGACTGGCCCAGCAAGACCGCGCCCAGCACGACAAACACGCTCCCGAGCACGAGGGGAAGGGTATGGTCGCCTACAAACGCCATGCTGGCATATTTCTTGAGCCGAAAAGCCTCCAGAGTGACGATGATGCCCAAAGCCATGAACAGCAGCGCCCCAATCAGATCAGGCAGATTGCGCAAGCGTATCACTTCATCACCTCATCCGTGAAGAAACGTATTTCCGAGAAGCCCATTTGCTGTCAACATCAACAGCCTATGGCACAAAGGCCCATTGTGTGCGAAAAACAAGAAGCCCTCCATTCCTTTTCCGGAATGAAGGGCGCAGGCTCAAGGCCACAAGAGAGCTAATCCGAAGCAAGAGACCGTTTTGTTTTTCGCAATGCGCGGAAACCGGCCAATACGCGCTGATCAATACAACAGTAAACAGATTCCCGACAACGAGTGAGAGTACGATCGTTTTCATGTCGAGCAAAAAATCCATCAGATCTTCACCAATCCTAGTAAAGAGAGCGTTACAGTCAACATGAATATATCAAAAAGGCTGAAATGGTTCAGCAAGAAAAAGAACCTTTCGCCCACGGAAAGGTTCTGTCGTCAGCGCTTGTCTCAAAACCCCTGCTCCTTCGCGTAATTCCCCCAATGCGGGCGGCCGCCGTCCCGGTCCGTAAACCGATACTCCTCCGACAGGCCCCACGTGCTTAGTGCTTTCCCCGCTTTCGCCGCGACGTTCGGATCAGCGGCGAGGGCGGCTACTGCGCGGCCGATGTAGGTCGGGGTCTCCGACATGAGAAAATGCGGATCTTTGGCTGCGGCCTCGCGCCACGTTTCCTCGGTCACGCCGAAGTAGTCCAGCATCTCCTCGGATCGCAAAAACCCCGGCGTCAATGCGAGTGCCGTAATCCCGTGCGGGCGCAAGTCTTCGGCCATCGCCTGCGCCAGGTGGATCACCGAGATTTTCGCCAGGCTGTAGTACAGGCTGCCCCTGTACCGGTAATCGATCCCGTCTGTGATCTCGATGATCAGCCCGCTCTTTCTCTGTAGCATGAGCGGGACCGCGTAATGGCTCGTAATCAGATGCGTATGGATCGCCCGCTCCTGCATGCGCAGCCCTTTTGCCAGGGAATGCTCCCAAAACGGCTTGCCCCATTCGCACAGCGACTCGCCGCCCCAGATGTCGTTGACCAAAAGATCCAGCTGCACGTCCCGCTCGGCCGCTACCCGTTCGAACAGGGCGCGCACCTCGTCCTCCTGCGTATGATCCACACGCACCGCAATCCCCTGACCTCCGGCTGCCGTGACCAGCTCGGCCGTCTCCTCGATCGCCTCCGGCCGGCCGATGTCAGACAACTGTCCTCGGGTGCTACGTCCCGTCACATAGACAGTCGCCCCTGCCTCTCCGAGCATGACCGCGATTCCCCGGCCCGCTCCCCGCGTGCCGCCTGCCACCAACGCCACTTTTCCTTGCAACGGTCTCATCCTGATACGTCCTCCTTTTGAACATCGTTTTGTACATGACTCCTTCAGTGTACGGCCCGCTATATGACAACGGCTGTCATATTCGCTAAGATACGATGTAGAGAGCCAGAAAACGATGAGGAGGGCTTACATGCGGGCCGATCGATTGGTATCCATCCTGCTGCTGCTGCAAAACCACGGACGAATGACCGCCAGGGAGCTGGCGGACAGGCTGGAAGTATCGGAACGGACGATTCACCGGGACATGGAGGCGCTTAGCATGGCTGGCGTGCCGGTTTTTGCGGAGCGGGGAACAAACGGCGGCTGGTCTCTCGCCGAAGGCTACCGCACAAACCTGACGGGCATGAAGCCAAGCGAGCTGCAATCGCTGCTGCTCGCTTCACCGGCCCTGCCCTTGTACGACCTCGGGATGCAGGAGAGCCTCGAGGCGGCGCGGCAAAAGCTGTTGGCAGCTTCGCCGGAGGAGGCCAGAAAAGATGCGAAGCACGTCCGCCAGCGCATCCATATCGACGGGGCGGGCTGGCATCAGTCGACGGAGACATTCCCGTTCCTGCCGGTCGTCCAGGAAGCCGTCTGGCAGGATCGCGCGCTCGCCATCCGCTATCAGCGAGGCTATCCCGAAGCGTCATCACCTCAATCGCAGGACAGCAGGCGCGCAGCAGCAGAAGAGCCGTCACGCTCCCCGCAGCCTGCTGCAGCCGAAGCTACGGACACCGTCGAGCGAACCGTCCATCCACTGGGACTCGTGGCGAAGCGCAGCACGTGGTATATGGTCGCCCAAGTCGGGGAAGACATCCGCACGTACCGGATTTCCCGGCTGACAGATGCACGGATGCTGGAGCAGACGTTCGTCCGTCCGCAGGGCTTTGACCTCGCCGCTTATTGGGAGCAGTCGACAGCGGCATTCCAGTCGAGCCTGCCCCGCTACCCCGCCCGCATCCGCATGCTGGAACAGCTGCTCCCCCGGCTGATGCAGGAGAGATACATCCAAATAAAATCCACCCAGCCCGCAGAGCGCGAGTGGGTGGAGGCTTTCGTCCATTTTCATACGCTGGAATCGGCATGCGAAAAGGTGCTCGCCTACGGTCCACGGATCGTGGTGCTGGAACCCGAGGAACTACGGGCCAGAGTCGCCGAAGAGGCGGCAGCCATTCTCCGGCTGTACTGACGCCTGACCGGGCTTTACGCGAGGCTCGGAGTCCGCTTCTCCCGCGTCTCTTTGCCGGCTGCCAAAAGGACGATCGTGCCTGCGAGCAGCACCGCCGTAAACATGCTGAAAATAAATGTGTAGCTGTAGTGCAGCGCCGAGTAATGGCCGACCAGGTACGGCGCGATGATGCTGCCGATCCTGCCGACCCCGGAGGCGAAGCCGGAGCCGGTCGCCCGCAAAGGGGTCGGGTAATTCTCCGGCGTATAGGCGTACAGCGCGCCCCATGCGCCGAGGTTGAAAAAGGAGAGCAGGGCGCCGCTCAGCAAAAGGACGCCGGTCCCGCTGCTGTTGCCAAACAGGAAGGCCATTACGCCGGTCATGAACAAAAACATCGCCAGCGTCTGCTTCCGTCCCCACTTTTCTACCAGATAGGCGGCGGCAAAGTAGCCGGGGAGCTGGGCGAGCGTCATGATCAGGACGTACTGAAAGCTCTTGATCATCGGGAATCCTTTGTCGACCAGCACGGACGGCATCCACAGAAACATGCCGTAGTAGGAAAAGGTAATGGCGAACCAGACGATCCACAGCGTGAGGGTCTCCCGCTTGTGGGAGGTCAACAGCTCCTTCAGCGGGACCCGTTCTTCGCGCAGCTCGAACTTGGGCGATTCGGGTATGCTGCGGCGGATGAACCAGGCGTACACCATCGGCAGTGCCCCGATGATGACCGCGATCCGCCAGCCATAGGCGGGGATGACGAAGTAGGAAATGATCGCAGCGAGAATCCACCCGACGGCCCAAAAGCTCTCCAGCAGCACGACGGTGCGCCCCCGTTTTTCCGGCGGAGCGAATTCGTTGACCAGCGTGGATGCGACCGGCAGCTCGGCCCCGAGACCCAGCCCGATGAGAAAGCGAAACAGCAGCATGAGCGAAAAGCCTGTGGCGAATGCGCTGGCCAGGCTCGCCGCACCGAACAGCAGCAGTGTCAGCATAAATACCGGCTTGCGTCCGACCCGGTCCGCCAGATAGCCGCCGGCGACAGCCCCGATCGCCATCCCGATCGTATTGCCAGTCCCGAGCAGGCCAACCTCCTCGCCCGACAATCCCCACTCCTGCCTGAGCGCTACCATAATAAAGGATAAGAGCGCGACATCCATCGCATCGAACATCCACCCGAAGCCGGATGCCCAGAAAACTCTTTTATAGGTCACTGACATGTTGGTCTTCCCTGCTTTCTGTACTTCCTTGATTTTCCTCGGCATTCCCCGGTAGTTTTTCCCAATCAGTCAGCGCGCATTCGCCACGGCGATGGCCTCGACCTCGATGAAAAACTCTTCCCGGATGAGCTTTCGCACTTCGACTGCAGAGCTGGCAGGCGGCTTCCCGGTATTCACATACGCATCGCGGATGTCGCTCATCGTTTGCATCCGGGTGATGTCTGTGACGAAGAAGGTCAGCTTCACGACGTCGTCAAAACTCGCTCCCGCCGCTTCCGGTGCGGCCTTGATGTTTTCAAAAACTTGCCTGGTCTGGGCAGCCAGGTCGCCTTCCCCCACGAGCTATCCCTCCCTGTTCAGAGGCACTTGGGCGGAGACGCAGATCGTCCTGCCGCCAACCGCTTCCACGACATGCGAGTAGCCGAATGGTTTCGGCATGGCCGGTGGCTGGAAAAAGGTGACACGCTTTTCGTATGGCAAAGCATTTCCTCCTCTGCTTGTGATCGTTTTTGTCAACAGGAAAGAATTACACATGGGAGGGACGATTCCTGCCGGCCTGCCTGATACAGCAGCAACTCACCAATGTTCCTGAAACAACAATCCCATATTTTCCAACACATAATCCGGGTAAATTTGTGATTTTTCTATGTCTTCCTTCCGAAGGCCATCGTCCCCAAACTAACCGCGGACACCCTCAAGCCTGTTCGTCCCAGCCTCTGATAACGCATATTGCACGGTCCTCTCTTTTTTCCCGATCATCCCGGTTCGCTTCGCTTTTCGCGAATTCCTGCCGCCGCCCCGCCAGTGGCTGTTATCCGCTGTAGTTGTCCCGCCAGCTGAGCCATCTTCGTTCAAAATAACGGACCAGCGAATCTGTCGCCTTGCCGACCAGCGCAAAGATCACGATGCCGACAAACACGATCGCCGTCTGGGAAAATTGGCGCGCGTCCATAATCAGGTAGCCTACCCCTTCGCTCGAACCCATCAGCTCGGCCACGACCAGACCCAGCCAGGCCGCGCCCAGGGACAGTCTGACCCCGAGGAGGATATTCGGCAGCGCCGCCGGGAGAATCAGCCGGGTAATCTGCTTCCATCTGCTGAATTCCAGCACTCTGGCGACGTCAAACAGCTTGGCATCGACATTTCGTATCCCCAGGAATGTATTCACGTAGAGCGGAAAAAATGCCCCTTTGGCAATCAGCAGCACTTTGGAAAATTCGCCAAAGCCGAACCACAAAATAAACAGCGGCGTCACCGCCAGATGGGGAATGGTGCGGAGCATCTGCACGGATGGATCGAGCGAATGCTCCACCCGGACGGAAAAGCCTACGGCCAGCCCCGACAGCAGCCCGAGCGCTCCTCCCAGCAAAAAGCCGATCGCCGCCCTCGTCACGCTGATCTGCAAATGCCCGAACAGCTCTCCACTGACTGCGAGCTCGCTCGCCGCGGCCAGAATCTGCAGCGGCGTCGGCAGCATCGTCTCCGATACCAGTCCAAAATCGCCGGCCAATTGCCACGCCAGCAAAACCACAGCGGGGAGGACCAAGCCTTTCAACCAGATCGCGCCCTTGGAGCTGCTGCCCGGTTTGGTTTTTCCTTTCGATTGCACGATGGGTCTGGACGACGTCGAAGCCGCCGTAGCCGCCGAAAAGCCTTCTGCTTGATTGCTCATGTCTCGTTCCCCCCGTCAAATCCCTGATCGATCGACCAATTCCAGCTCGTCGACCTTTTCAAACTCGTTCAGGACGAGATGGCGCAGCTCCTGGAAGGAACGGTTGGCCTTCTTCCGCGGATACGGAAGATCGATCGGAACGATTCGTTTGATCGAGCCCGGACGCGCGTTCATGATGACGACTCGATTGGCGAGGTAGATCGCTTCGTCGATGTCGTGCGTCACGAAGATCATCGTCGTCCTGTTTTCCTGCCAAATATCGAGCAGGACTTCTTGCATGTGCGAACGCGTAAAAGCGTCCAGCGCGCCGAACGGTTCGTCCAGCAGGAGCACCTGCGGCTGGCGCAGCAAGGCCCTGGCGATCGACACCCGCTGCGCCATCCCTCCTGACAGCTCGCGGGGATACGACTTCTCGAAGCCTTCCAGACGGACGAGCCGGATCAGCTCCTGCACGCGGCTGCGCACAGCGGGATCGCGCAGCGACAGGTTGGCCGCGATGTTTTTTTCCACGGTCAACCAGGGAAACAGTCGCGGCTCCTGAAAAATGAAGCCCTTGTCGATCCCGGGCGCGCTCACCTGCTTGCCAGCCAAGAGGACATTCCCGGCATGATCGATGTCCAGTCCGGCGATGATTTTCAGCAGCGTGCTTTTGCCGCATCCGCTCGGCCCGATGACCGTGATGAACTCGCCTTCCCGCACCGACAGGCGGATGTCCTTCAGTGCGTGAGTCACTCCTTTGGGGGTCTCGAACGTTTTGTCCAGCTGGCTGATCGTAAGCAGCGCCGTCATGCCCGCACTTCCTTTGCCTGCTTCCTGTCCGCCAGCTTCCTTTTCACCGCGGGCAGCAACAGCTCGCCGCTAATCTTTGCCTCTTCGAGATGAGGATAGCCGGATAGAATGAAAGACGAGATCCCCAGGTCAATGTATTCCAAAATGCGATCGGCCACCTGATCCGGCGTCCCCACCAACAGCACAGCTCCGCCGCCGCGCACGGTGGAAAGCCCGGTCCACAGATTCGGTCCGATCACGAAGTTGTTGGCCCGTGAGCCTTCGCGCAGCTCGTTCTGCCGCTTCTGGTTCGTCGCGTCTGTCTGGGTGAAGCGCAGGTTCGACTCCTGCAGCGCCTGCGGGTCAACCTTGCTGATGATTTCCCACGCTTCCTGCCACGCTTCGTCCTCCGACTCCCGCACCAGCACCTGGGCACGCAGTCCGTAGCGCAGCTCGCGTTCACGGCCGAGCACCTGCCGCAGTCCCTCTGCCTCGGCAATCTGCTCGCGGATCCAATCGAGCGGCTCCGCCCACATCAGGAACACATCGGCCGCTTCAACCGCTACGCGCTTGCCTGCCGGCGAGCTGCCCCCGAAATAAAGGGGCGGATGAGGATGCTGCACCGGCGCGGGCAGGCTTGCCCCTCCCCGGAGCTCGAAGTAGCGACCCGAGTAATGCACAGGCTGCTTTCCTTGCCGGGTGGTCTGGTTGCTCGCCAAAAATCGGGATGGCTGCTCGTGCGAATTCGTCCAGACGCTTTTGACCAACTGCAAAAATTCTCGCGTACGCTCATAGCGCGCATCGTGGTCATGCGCCAGCGGATCCCCTGTCGCGATCAGATCCCCCGGACTTCCGCCTGACACGATATTGATCAACGCCCTGCCGCCCGTCACCTGATCCAAAGACGCAGCCATCCGCGCCGCCAGCACCGGAGCGATCAGCCCGGGGCGCATGGCGACGAGCGGCTTCAGCACCCGGGTATGCGCGGCAATCGTCGAACCGACAATCCAGGAATCGATGCACGCTCCACCGGTTGGAATCAGGGCAAACGTATAGCCGGCACGCTCCGCCTCCTGCGCGACTTGAATCATATAGTCCGCCGTCGACTCGCGCTCCGGCTCCACGCCAATATGCTTGCCGTCCCCGGTCGTCGGAATAAACCAGCCAAATTCTACCTCTTGCTCCGTTTTTCCCATCTTTCGCTCCACCCCTCTTTTAATTTCGGAATTATTTGACTGTTTGAATGAAAAAAAGAAGGCACAACCGCGGTTATCCGCAAGACTGTGCCTCCAGCTGTCTGGTTGGCAGGAATATTTTTAATCCTACTTTTTTTGTCGGTATTTTGCGTTATCGTACCATCGCATTCTGAATGCTGTCAATAGAACCGCGGGAAAAACTTCTTCATTTTTTGATTGACTCCTTTGTGTTTTGTTGTTATCATCCATTTCATACTAAAAAACTCGGAATTTCTTCTGCATGCCGACCAGACTACTGGAGGCCTCTTTCCGACAGCTGCCATGCTGATTGGAGCGAGGCCTTTTCTCGCTCTGCTCGCATGCGGCAGTCACTGCGCTGGATTTTCGGAGCGTACAGGCAGCCCCCAGCGTCATCGAGTGATCGACTATTCCTATGAGGTGATGAGAATTGGGCAAACAGAAACGCACTCTCCATCTGAATCTGTTTTTATCGAGCTTGGGACACCATGAAGCGGCTTGGCGCCATCCGTCCTCCAACGTGGAGGAGATCATCGACTTCACCCACCTGCAGCGACTGGCCCAGAAGGCGGAGCAGGCCAAGCTGGACTCGCTCTTTTTGGCCGACCGGTACGCGACGTCGCGCAAAGCCGTGAAGTACGGAGCGGTCAACGGACTGGAGCCGCTTACCCTCTTGTCAGCGCTGTCTGTCGTGACGCAGCGGATCGGGCTGATCGCCACCGTCTCCACGAGCTTCAACGAACCGTTCAACGTCGCCCGCCGCTTCGCCTCGCTTGATCATCTCAGCCGGGGACGCGCCGGCTGGAATGTCATCGCATCGGGCACGGACGGCGAGGCGCAGAACTTCAATCTGGAGCAAATACCCGAGCACCATCTGCGCTACGAACGGTCGCAGGAGTTCCTCGACGTCGTCCTCAAGCTGTGGGACAGCTGGGAGGAGGATGCGCTCCTGCAGGACAAAGCCTCCGGGATTTACGCCGACAACAGCAAAGTGCACGAAATCAACCATCGCGGCAAGCATTTTTCCGTGCGCGGCCCGCTGAATCTGTCGCGTTCCCCCCAAGGCCGCCCGCTCCTCGTCCAAGCCGGTTCCTCCGAGGACGGCAAAGCTTTTGCCGCGCAGTACGCCGACGCGATCTTCACGGCGCAGCAGTCTTTGGCGGACGCCCAGTCGTTTTACGCTGACGTCAAAGCGCGCGCCGCCCAGTTCGGCCGCTCCCCCGAGCAGGTCGTCATTCTTCCGGGCATTTGCCCGATCATCGGGGCAAGCGAAGCAGAAGCCAAGGAAAAGGAGGCCCAGCTGCATGAGCTGACGCATCCCGCCTACAGCCTGCTCCAGCTGTCCAACCGGATCGGCATCGATCTGACCGGCTACCCGTTGGACGGTCCACTGCCGCCGCTCCCCGCCACGGAGGAAATTGCCGGCCACCAGAGCCGCACCCAGCTGATCCGGGATTTGGCCGAGCGCGAAAGCCTGACGATCCGCCAGCTGCTGCTGCGCCTTGCAGGCGGCCGGGGACATCGGACCATCACCGGCACGGCGCAGCAGGTAGCCGACGAGCTGGAAGCCTGGTTTACCCAAGGCGGAGCGGACGGCTTCAATATCATGCCGCAGCTGACGAATGGCGGACTGGAAGACTTTCTCGACCAGGTCGTACCCGAGCTGCAGAAGAGAGGCCTGTTCCGGACGGAGTACACGGGTAAAACCTTGCGCGAGCATTACGGGCTGGACAATCCCGTCAATCCGTTTGCCGGCACCCACCAGCATCAGCTCCAGTAAGGCACGCCATGACGCTCCTCTCGAAGTGATTGCCAACCAGAAGAAAAAGGAAAGGATGAAAACGAATGCAACTGACCAAACAAACCAGCGGCTGGCTATGCCTGCTCCTCGCACTGGCTCTGCTGCTGACCGCTTGCGGAAAGACTCAGACCAGCGCTGCCCCCAAGCAAAGTCAATCGTCCGCAGCCCCGGCGGCAGCGAAAGAAAAGGTCGTCGTGAACATCGGCATCCAGGGCAGCACCGGCATTTTGCCTTACGCCCGGGACAAGGGCATTTTTGAAGAAGCCTTCAGCAAAGTGGGGGCGGAAGTGAAGTGGCATGAATTCGCCAGCGGCCCTCCTCATTTCGAGGCGATCGCATCCGGCCGGCTTGATTTTGGCTCGACAGGCGGGACGCCCGTCGTCTCCGCGCAGACCGGAGGCGTCGACTTCAAGGCAATCGCGGTCACCGGCGACGGCAAGCGCAACAACGCCATCGTCCTGCCGAAAGACAGCCCGATTACCGACATCAAGCAGCTGAAAGGCAAAAAGATCGCCGTCGCCAAAGGCAGCAGCGCCTACAATTTCCTGTACATGGTGCTGGATCGGGCGGGACTGACGGACAAGGATGTGCAGATCATTCACCTGCAGCCGGACGAAGCGCGCCCCGCGCTCGACACCGGTGCCGTCGATGCATGGTCGACCTGGGAGCCTTACGTGACGACCGCAGCCGTCCAGGTGCAGGCCAAAATACTCGTGACGGGCGATGATCTGAACATTTTCGCCCCCGCCTTCCTGATCGCGCGCACCGGCTTTACCACGGATCATCCTGATCTGACGGTCCTGTTTCTCAAAACCTATGAAGAAGTGCGCCGCTACTACGTCAGCCATCTCGACGAAGTGACAGATGAGCTCGTCAAGACGAAGAAGCTGGAGCGCGAAATCATCAGCCGCGTCCTGAAAAATTCCGACCCGCTCCTCTCTCCGATCACGCCGCAATTCGCCACAGCGCATCAGGAGCAGTCAGACTTCCTCTACTCGGTGGGAGCGATCAAAAAGAAGCTGGATACCTCGCAAGTGTTGGAGAGCAAATTCGTCGAGCAGGCGCTGAAAGAAGCAGGCAAGTGAGCAAATAGGGGAAAAATGATTGATAGGTCAAATAAAATTTTAGTTAATTTTCCCTACCAAAACTTGACACCGCTTAGGTACTGAGATACTCTATCTTACAGAATCCAACATCTATAGACATTTTTCGGAACCAGATGACAAAAGGCAAAACCATCTAAAGATGGTGACGCAAAGCCACGGGTCTAAAGTCTTTGACCATGACAGCCGGGTTGCCATACATCCCTGACGAATGTTGTTGTTGATGTTGGTGACGTGGGTTGTTCCATTCATGGGATGACCTCTTTTTTTTCATATCATCAGATAGGAGGACTGCGCCTAAGGACTCAAAAAAGAAAATTGCTTTACCAAACAAAGAGAGAGAGAAATCAAGTGGAGTGGGGAAAATGTACAAATATGTTGATTCTCCGAAGTCTTTGGCATTGTTCCACCAGATCAAGGAAGTAGTTTGGCGTTCCATGAACTTCGAAATGGAGCACGCCAAGGAAGGCTCTGATTTGTACCTGTTGCTTGCGGAAGATGGGGAAGCGGGCGGTACGTTTGAATTTACCCCCTATTCGAAATCGAATTCGTATATTCATTCGTTGTTTCAAGATGTCGTCACGGAAGAGATGAAGGTCATGGAGGTCGACAGCCTCGCTGTTCTGCCTCGCTATCGCGGACAGCTCGGCCGGCCGGGAATCTGCCTGATGATCGATTACGCGGAGCAGCATGGTTATACACATGCTGTCGGCATAGCCGATCCTCGCTTTTTCCGATCCATGAACGAGAAGTACAGGATCCGGGCGACGCCAGTCAAAGAGCAAATCTATTTCAAAGGCGCCGAGGCCATTCCGACGCTGTTTCATCTGAAAGAAGTCTACAGCAACAAGGACAATCCCAACTATTCATGGTACAAGCCGATTTTGAATCAAAGAAAAGTCGAGGTCATGGGTTGATATGGATCTATTACGTAGAAGAAACAACTGGGTCGTCATCGTTTTTGCGAGCATTATTACCGTCGTGCAAATCGTCAATCTGTTTGTAGGGGTTCCGCTTTCTTTCGTTCTCACGGTTTTGGGGATTTTGTATGTGGTGCTGGCTCCGATTACGTACATCTCCAATCGTCCAAGCCTGCGTGGGAAAATGGCGCCTTTCATGAAGTTTTTCAACTTTGTCGTGATCGCGATCTTCATGTTCGTGGTCGTGCATCTGGACCCCCATATGATTAATATCATGACGATCATGTTCTTCGTGGCCGTGATGGGTATTTACCAGGACAAAGTCATCAACTTGCTCACCATTGTTACGACGCTGGGCATCGTCTCCTACTATTTCTTCACGCAGGGCGAAGTGATTTTCCATTCCACCTCCCCTGTCGATTTGATGTACTACCTGCTGACGTTCTGCTTTATTTCCGTCACCAGCATGATGCACGCCTTTTTCAACAACAAGCTGCAGGAAGACAGCGAGAGACAGAAGCGGGAGGCGATCGAATCCAAGGAATCGCTGCAGCGCGTGCTGGATCAGGTCAACCACTCTTTGACCTCCGTTCAGGAGTACCAGGAAAATCTGAACAAGGTTACAGACGGCGTCAATGAGCGGGCGGTGGAGACTGTCAGCTCCCTGCAAGGAATATTGCAATCCTTTGGCGTGCAGACGGATAATACGAACGAGCTGCGCAACGAGATGGCTTCGACCAACCTCCAGGTCGAGGATATGACGCGCTCGGTCACGGAAATGCACGAATACGTGGAGTCCACCAAGGAAGCTACGCAAGAGAGCGGCAAGCGCATCGGGAACATCGGCAGCGACTTCGAGCGGTTCATTGGGGATATTCAGGGAACGAACCGCCTGATCCAGGAGCTGTACAAAGAGACCGAATCGATCGAGAAGATCATTCAGACGATCTCGGATATTTCCGCCCAAACGAATCTTCTCGCGCTCAATGCGACCATCGAGGCGTCCCGGGCAGGAGAGCACGGCCGCGGATTTGCCGTCGTTGCGGATGAAGTGCGCAAGCTTGCGGAATCTTCCAAACAGTCCTCCGAATCGATCTCTTCGCTCCTCATGGCGATTCGCGAGAAAATGAAGCGGGTCTCCGATATGATCTCGGGGTCGCAAGCTTCCTTTGAAAAAATTAGCGAGGGGATCCTGGAGGTTCAGGAGATGTTCGCCAATGTCGACAACCACATGCAGGACTTCTCGGACAAAACGAAATTTCTGCAGGAATTTATCGTCCATGTGCATAGTTTGATGCAGGAGGTCGGCGCGAAAGCCGAGCTGAATGCGGACATTACCGATAAAAACAAGGAAAGCCTGGAGGACGTGCTGGTTCTCGTATCCGAGCAGAAGGAAGAGGTCGTGAAGGTCTCGAGCGGATTTGAGAAGATTGAGCAGCAGATCCGGGGATTGAATATATAAGCGGTAGCGGCAGGGCGGAAAAAGAAGAAAACGCTTCAAGCGGAACACGCCAAAAGCAGCCGACACTGGGAGTCTCCCAGAGTTGGCCGCTCAGGCGTGTTCCGCTTTTTTTATTGCGCCTCGGCCGTGTCCCTGATCCCTTCCGCTGTTTTCTCCCTTTTCCTGGACAGCCTCGGTGCTCGGTCGGGGCTTTTCTCCATGATTCTTTTTGCGGAACGGGCTGTGGGCTCGTCTCTACAAAAGGCTCGCCAGCACACTGACCGCCGTTTGTGCCAGCAGCAGCGCGCGCCGTACCCACATAGCCGCGTGCCTTTGCTGCTGCTCGCTGAGCGGAAGCAAGGACGACCTGCCTCGGTGCCGGGTCTCGGTCCCCACGCCCTTCAGCTGACTGGCGGACATCCACAGGAACAGCACGGCGACCGCCACTTTGGCCAAGAGGCCGGGCATGATCAGGATCAGAAGCGCGCTGATGGCAACCAGCCGGATGTACACTCCCGCCTGGTCGACCGAGCGCAGGAACACGGTCAGGAACAGGATTCGCCCGGCATTGGCTGTACGGTACGGAATCAGCCGCGCGACCCACATGAGCCATCGGCGAGGCTTGACCCGCTGCCGCAGCGACGGGACATCGCGGAACTGGCCGGCGATCTGGTAAAATCTGCGTCGCAGCCCGCTCTCCATCTCCAGCAGCTGATACCACTGATACGCGTGCCTCTTGCCCATCCGCTGCAACCGGACGTGGAACCAGACGAGCAGCGCCATCCAGACGACAGCACCGTAGGGAACATGCCGCCAGACCAGAAAACTTCCCTCGCCGAGCATCCAGGCGAGCAGGAAAAACGTGAACCCAAACCGCCCCAGCGTGTGCGCGGCACGCTGTCTTTTGTCCGGCAGGCGCATCGCGATCCAGCTGGCGTGCACGTTCCAGCCCTTCAGGACAAACGGCACTGCCCAATAGAGCCATCCTTGCACGCCGCCGCCTGCCAGCGTGCCTCGATACAGCGGCAGACAGAGCAGCATGACGAGGAACAGCCCGATGCTCTGCACCGCGAAGTTGTAAACCTGCGTCTTTTGAAAGTAGCGCGCCATGCCGGACTCGGCCGGAGTCAGGAACAGCAGGTCCGCCTCCACCAAAAAGGTGCGGTGGGGACTTCGTGTGACGAAGATCGCAAACACCACGGCGAGGGCGTACGGGAGGGGAAAGCCCGCAGGGATCGAGCGGACGAGGCTTGGGTAGTAATAGGCCAACAGCCCGCACAGGAAGACGGCGACCATGAGCACGCTCCCGTTGGCCATATACTGTCCGTAGCGGACCACCTCTGCCGTAAAACGGTGCAGCCGTTCGCGAAAGAGCGCCTCAACATCCAGCTTCATGCTTCCTCGACCAGCTGCAAGTAAATATCGTCCAGCGAATGGTGCGGCATTCCCGTGGTGCGGCGCAGCTCCTCCAGCGTCCCCTGCGCTTTGATCCTGCCTTTGTGCAGGATGATGAACCGGTCGCAATACTTTTCCGCCGTCGCCAGTATATGCGTGGACATCAGGATTCCCGCTCCCTGCTCCTTGCAGCGCGCAAGCCACGTCAGCAGCGTGCGGATGCCGAGCGGGTCCAGCCCCAGAATCGGCTCGTCCACGATGTACAGTGCCGGACGGACCATCAAGGCCATCATGATCATCAGCTTTTGTCGCATCCCTTTGGAAAACTGCTGGGGGAACCGGTCCCGGGCTTCTTCCATGCGGAACTCGCGCAGCAGCGGCTGGACCCGCTCCATGAACACCTCTTTTTCCAGACCGTGGCTCATCGCGGCAAGCTCAAGATGCTCCCACAGTGTCAGCTCTTCGTAGTAAACCGGCGATTCCGGTATGTAGCCATAGGCGTGCCGATACGTGTCAGGATCGGCAGAAAACGTCCTCCCTGCGATGCTGATCTCGCCTTCCCGCGGCTCCAGCAGTCCGAGAATGTGCTTGATCGTCGTACTCTTGCCTGCCCCGTTCAAGCCGATCAGTGCGACGATTTCCTTTTCCCGGACCTGAAAGGAAACGTCCTCGATGACCGTATGGCTGGCCGAATACCCGCCAGTAACCCCTTTGACTTCCAGTAAGGCTGTGGCTGTCATGCTATCTTCCTTTCCGGCTAGGCTCGTCCAAACAGCAGGGACACGAATGCCTCCCGATCCAGATTGCCCACAAACTCGTGAATGTTTACATCCGCCAATGCCTGTTCGATTGCCCGGCGATCGTACGGCACTTCCCGCAGCACGGCCTCCAGCTCCGAGACCTCTCTTACCCCGAAGAAATCGCCGTACACTTTGGCTTCCCGGATCCGTCCCTTTTCGATGTCGAGCTGCACCTCGACGGTTCCGATGCCATCGAACCGTTTGGAGGCGCGGAAGTTGCTCTTCGGCGATTTTCCGTAGTTCCAATCCCAGCTCTGATAGCGCGCCCCGGACAGCTTGTGGATGTTCGCCCAGTCTTTTTCCGTCAGCTTGTACTCCTCGACCTCGCCTCCCCCGAACATGGAATGCAGGATGGCCGACCGGAATTCCTCGATGGTCATCTGGCTGTCCAAGAACTCGGTGATGTTGGCGACGCGGCTGCGGATCGACTTGATCCCTTTGGACTTGATCTTGTCCGCGTTGACCTTCAGCGCCGACGCGACATGCTCCATTTCCGAAGCGAACAGCAGGGTGCCGTGGCTGTACATGCGCCCTTTTGTCGAATATTGGGCATTGCCGGAAATTTTGCGTTCACCGACCTGGATGTCGTTGCGGCCGGTCAGCTCGGCTTCCACGCCCAACTGCTTCAAGGCTTGTACGACCGGCTCCGTAAATTTGCGGAAGTTGTGAAAGGACTGACCGTCATCGTTCGTGATGAAGCTGAAGTTCAGATTGCCCAGGTCGTGGTAGACGGCGCCGCCTCCCGACAGCCTGCGGACGATGTGGATGCGATGCTCAGCCACGTAATCCGCGTTGATCTCCTCGATCGTATTTTGATTTTTGCCGATGATGATTGACGGTTCATTGATATAAAACAACAGGTAGTCGTCGCTGTCCGGCAGCTGCTTCAGCGCGTACTCCTCGATAGCCAGATTGATGCGGGGATCGGTCACTCCCTGATTGTCGATAAATTTCATCGGATTCGCCTCCATCCAAAAAACATTCTTTTCCCCCATCATACCATTTCCGCCAGCCGACCGCTCCCTTCACCTCGCTTGCCTCGCTCAGCCGCGGATGCGAAGGAACCCGCGACCGTCGAAGTCGCCGCGGGAAGCGGAGTTCCCCATGGCGGAGTGCCGGCACGGAAGCAAAAAGGCAACTCTTTTTGCCCAGCGCAAATCCGGGTTCCGGAGCATTCTGCACACAAATCTCCATGGCATAAGGGCATCTGCGGGCAAACGAGCAGCCCTGCGGGGGAGAAAACAAGTCAGGCCGGGCGCCCTCGATCGGGACCAGCCTCTCCTTTTTTCCTGCGACGAGTTTGGGTACGGACTGCAGCAGCCCCCAGGTGCGACAATGCCGAGAAAGACCCCCAGAGTGAGCGCGAGGCACAAGGACTGCGCGCCCAACGTCGCAGAGGCCGGGAGACCAGAAGAGATCAGATCGTTTACATCCCGTGATTTCGCCTGGATAGAAGGTCCCAAATCGGTATAATCGTACGACGATATTGGAAACTCTAGTTCTCCGCACCCAGGTCCGAGCCTTGGTTCTGCAAAGACAAACTACTCTTACCACCATAGTAAGAATTGTCATTACAACTAAAAAACATGTACATTTTATTATTATTAATGAAATTTATATGTTGTTTGGCCTTTATTCGTGATGGGTTTTCTCCACTGACAGAACAGCTGCTGGACCTGCAAGGCCGCCGGCAGTGACGACGGGCGTCTGTCGGCAAAGCCAGCCGGCACCCGTCATGACGACAAGGTCCGGCTGGCCTGGCGCGCTGTCTCAGCACGCGCTCGATGCGTTTACGAGAAACGCTTCTTTCGCTCTCTTGCAAGCAGATACAAAAAGTAAGGAGCGCCGATGATCGCCGTCACGATCCCGACGGGCACCTCCATCGGGGGCAAGAGTCCCCTGCCGATGCTGTCTGCGATTACGATCAGCAGGGCGCCGATGCAAGCGGCGACAGGTGTCAGAATGGCGTGCTGCCCGCCCACCAGCTTGCGGGCGATGTGCGGGGAGAGCATCCCGACGAAGCCGATCGACCCGACAGCGGCCACACACGCCCCGGCCAGCGCAACGGACGCAATCAGGAGCAGCACCCGCAGCCGGTCCACGCGCTCCCCGAGACCTTCGGCGATATCATCCCCCAGCGACAGCACGTCCAGCCTGCGGGAGGCGAGCAGCGTCAGCGGCAGGAATACAGACAGCCACGGCAGCACCGCCCACATGTGCTCCCAGCCCCTCCCCCACAGGCTGCCAGCCATCCAGAGCAGCGCCGCATTGACATCTCCCGGATTTTTTACCATCAAATACTGTATTCCAGCCTGACAGACGACCCCGAGCGCGATCCCGACGAGCGCCAGGGTAGACGGTTGTACGCTGCGTCGCCGGGTGTACAGATAGAGGACAAAGGCGACGGCGGCCGCCCCGCAAAAGGCAGCCAGCGGCAACAGGACCGGAGGCGACTTGGGACACAAAAAGATGACGATGGCCGCGGCCAGCCCGGCGCCCTTCGTAATGCCGATCACATCCGGGGAGGCCAGCGGATTGCGGATCATTCCCTGGAGAATGACCCCGGATACAGCCAGTCCCGCTCCGGCGAGCATCCCGAGCGCGACCCGCGGCAAACGGTACTGCCCGATGATAAAAGCGTGATTCTTCGTACCCGTGCCGAGCAAAGCCTCCGCGATCTCGCGCGGCGAAATGAACACAGCCCCCGTGCCCATGCTGACGATGGCCGCCACAACCAGCAGCAGGAGCAAAAGCGGCAGGAGCAATCGTTTGACAGCCATGATCACGCGGCCCTCCTTTCCTTGCTCACCAGATAGAGAAAAAAGGGAGCGCCCAACAGCGCGGTCACGATGCCTACCGGCGACTCGTAGGGATAAGCGATGAAGCGGCTCAAAATATCCGCGAGCACGAGCAGCAGCGCCCCGGCCAGCGCCGTCAGCGGCAGGTACAGCCGCGTCTGCGAACCGACCGCGTAGCGGACCAGATGCGGGACCATCAGCCCGACAAAGCCGATGGGACCGGCCACCGCCACTCCAGAGCCGGCCAGGACGATGACGAGCAGTCCGCACATGGCCCGCACCCGTGCCACATGCTGTCCCAGGTTCCGGGCGACGTCCTCCCCCATTTTCATGATGCTGATCGACCGCGCCATGAGAAAGGACAGCAGGAGCCCCGCAGCCGCCCAGGGCAAGACGCGCCGGATGTCTGACCAATCCGCGCCGTCCAGCGATCCGGCCAGCCAGAACAGCACCTGGTCCGTGGAATGCTGATGAAACAGGATGAACGCTTCCGTCAGCGAGGACAGAAACAGGTGCACCGCCGTTCCCGCGAGCGCCAGCTTGACCGGCGTCATCCCTCCCGCGGAGCCCATGGCAAACACGGCCAATCCGCCGAGGACAGCGCCCGCGAACGCCATCAGGGCGTAATACGGCACAGGCAGTTCAGGCAGCAGGACGATCGCTGCCACCACGGCGAGGGAAGCGCCGGCATTGACGCCGAAGGTCTGCGGGGATGCGAGCGGATTGCCTGTCATCGCCTGCATGATGGCTCCCGCAACGGCCAGGCCGGCTCCGATGATCGCCGCCAGCAGCGCCCGGGGCAGGCGCAGCGTGCTCACGATCAAATGCTGCTGGGAGGCAGATGAATCGATCAGCGCCGTGACCGCATCCACGGCCCCCATGTCCGTCCACCCTACCGCAATGCTCCCCACCAGTCCCAGGATGAGCAGAACGATTCCACACACGCTCAGAATGGCGGCTTTCGTGGTTCTTCCCATGCCGATGTTTTCCCCCTCGGTGCAAAAATGACGGGATCGGTGCCGCCTCTTGCACCCATCCCGTTCGCGATCTTTATTTGCCCGTCAGCAGCGCGACCGCCTCTTGCGCGCTCAGCTCCGACCCGATCAGGCCGCGGGACAGGGCCCATTTGTTGCGGGATACTTCAAATACCTTTCCGTCCTTCACCGCTTTGATCTGGTTCCACAGCGGGTTGTTTTTCCATTCGTCGACGATCGTTTTGTCCTCGGTCTTCATCAGGAACAGGACGTCCGGATTCAAGGCCACGAGCTGCTCGAGATTGGTTTTCGGGTACGCTTCCTGGCTTTTCGCCGCATCCAGCATCCCGAGGTATTCCAGCAGAGAGCCTGCATAGGAAGCGTTCGAGTGGGCGAAGAAGCCGGTCGGATTCACCACCGCAGGCAAGACTTTCAGCTGCGCATCGCCCTGGGGCAGCTTGGCCTTTACCTCTGCCAGCTTCGCATTGTGCTCCTCGAGACGCTTTTTGCCTGCGTCCGCCTTGTTTACGGCCTCGGCGATCACCGTGTAGTTTTTCAGCATTTGCCCGTAGTCGGCCTGATGGTCGTTCAAGACGATCGTCGGCGCGATCTGCTTGAGCTTGTCGTAGACCGCCTTGTGCTTGTTCAGGTCGGCGATGATGAGATCCGGGTTCAGCGAGCTGAGCAGCTCGATATTCGGCTCATAGCGCGATCCTACGGAAGTGTATGTACCGATCTTCTCTTTGACCTCCGGCACGATCAGGTTCGGGTCATTGTCATCCGCCAGACCGACCGGCTGGACGCCGAGCGTGGCCAATGCATCCGCGAACGAAAAATCCAGGACGACGATACGCTCGGGCGTCCCTGTGATTTCCGTCTCGCCCATCTCGTGTTTGACTGTACGTGCTTGCTCCTTGGCAGGTTCAGCGGCTGGCGCCGATTCCCCTGATGGAGCAGCGGCTGGGGCAGGCGCTGCCTGTTGGGACGATGCGCCGCAACCGGCCAGTAGTCCTGACAAGGTAAAAAGGATGAGGAAGCAGAGTGAAAACAATCTTGCGCTCATGATGAAGCAATCCTCCTAACACTGATACAATCTTATCGAAATTGAAAATCATTTTCAATAAGAATTATATCGGGCGCCCTTTTCCCATTCCATGCAGTATTATGCCCATTTTCATGAATGATCTTGTCTCATCCGCTCTTTGATGTACTCGGACGGCGAGAGGCCGACGACCTTCTTGAACATTTTGCTGAAGTAAAACTCGTCGTTGTAGCCCACGCTCTGCGCGACATTCCGCAGACGGCTCCCGGGGTGCAGCAGCAGCAGCTTGGCCCGGCTGATCCGCAAGCCGGTGAGGTAATCGGAAAAGCTCACGCCTTGTAGCGTCTTGAACATCCGGGAGTAGTAGCTCACGCTCACGCCCGCCTTGCCGGCCAGCGTCTCCAGGGTCAGATTGAGCATGTAGTGCTGGTCCACGTAGTGGATCGTGTCCTCGATGCTGCCGAGCGTGTCTTCTTTGCGTTCAATGGACGCCATGTCCTTGACCAGGATATAGAGGATTCGCTCAAACAGGAGCCGTTGCCGAAATTGCTCCGCCCCCTCCACGGACAGGAAGCTTTTCTGCAGCTCCTCCATGAGATGCAGCACTTGCGAATGACTGCGCACCCGAAACGTGCCCGCGAGCGGAAACTCGGCCTCGCCCTCTGCGAACTGCCGTCTCTCCCCCGTCTCCTGCGCGACTTCCCGCCAGCAGGAAAATCCGACGAGAAAAACCTCCAGCTCCCTGTCCCGCTCGGCAGTCAAATGGACGGAGCAGTCAGGCGGTATGAAAACGACGTCGCCCGCTACCACGCGGATGCTTGTCCCGTTTACGGCGAGCGTCCCTCTGTGGTTCTTGACAAAGCCGATCTGATGAACCGGCTGCGGCGCGAGGAAGCTCCCTTGCGCACAGGAGCATGTTTCGCAGGAGACCGCAGAGAGAGAAAAAATCATTTGTTTCAACTGCAGATAGGCTTCACTGGCAAACATGGCTCCACCCCTTTCCCTGGCTGCTACGATTTTCTCTATTATATCTGGTTTTTCAGCTTGCAGGCTCCTCCATCCACGTCCCGATGAAAAAGAGACCGGAAGTCGTCCGGCCTCTCTACTGGAACGCATAGGTGAAAATTCTTCTGACCATGGGATCGAGCACATGGCTTCCGCCTCGGCCCCGCACATCCTCGACCATCATGACGAGCAGCAGCTGCGGATCGTCAGCGGGAAACGCCGCATACCAGCCATTTTCTTTCCCCAGCTCGCCCTTTTTCTGCTTCAGCTCTGCCGTCCCCGTCTTCGCCGCGATGCGATGTCCGGCGATCCGCACTCCCCGGCCGGTCCCCTGCGGATCCTCCACGACCTGCAGCAGCTCGCGGCTGATGAGCCGGGCGGGTCTCTTTGGACATGACGGCCTGCTTCCAGTAGCGCTCATGCTCCGTCCCCTGCAGCAGCGTCGGATAAACGATGCTCCCGTCTCCAGTCCGATCGCCGCGGTAATCGGCTTGAACGTGGAGCCTGGCGCGTAGCCGTGCGCGAAACGGTTGAGCAGCGGCTTGCGAGGATTGTCATTGAGCCGCTTCCACTCCTCGTTTGACATGCCGCGCACAAAGGCGTTCGGATCGTAGGCCGGGGCGTTTGCCATCGCCAGGATTTCCCCTGTCAGCGGGTGGATCGCCACCGCTGCGGCCGCCTCCTGGCTGATCTCCTTGTACATCCGTTCTTGCAGCTCGGCATCGACGGTGAGCGCGAGGGTCTTGCCATTTTGCTTTGGCTTTTCCGCGACGAGTTTTTTCTCCGTCCCGTCCGCGCCGACGATGGCAATTCGCCCCCCCGCTGTCCCCGCAGTCGCTGCTCGTACACCTGCTCGAGTCCGGCCTTGCCGATCCTGTCAGAAGAGTGGTAGCCCTGCGCCTGTTTCTGTTCCAGCTCCTCCGCGCTGATGGCGCCCGTATAGCCGATGAGATGCGCGCCATTGCTTCTTTGTACGGGTAGTACCGCACTCCCTGCCTTTTTTGCAGGATGATGCCTGTGGTGCCGGTCAGCTGAAAGAGACGCTCGTCATCATCCAGCAGCGTCGCGACCCGTACAGCGGTTTGCGAGGCTGCTGTGTTTGCCTTCACTCGGCTGGCCTGCTCACCCGCCGGTATTTGCAGTGTAATGCAGCTGGATATTCCCGTCCTCGCCAGGCTCGACGGGACCGTTGTACAAAGGTTCGACCGTGATGTTTTTGGCTTCAATGCCTTCATAAATATTTTGATAGCGCTCGATAATGATTTACGGAAAACTGATATAAGTGGCAGCCGCCGCTTCCCCGTCCACGACGATTTTGCTGGACGGCTATCCGCTGCCCTTTCCGACACCGCCTGTGATTGTAAAAGGAACGACGATGGTCCCTTTCCGCGCGATTTCCGAAGCGATGGGCGTCGATGTGCAGTGGGACGGCGCGACCCGCACCATTTCGGCGGTCCAGTCGGACGGGCAGGAGAGCAAATCCGTACAAATGATGCTGAATAACCCGCAGCTCACGGTCAACGGCCAAGCGGCTGTGCTCGCCGTCGCCCCCTTTGAGCAAAATGGCAGCACGCTCATCCCGGTTTGATTCTGTCGCGTTCGGCTGGAGCCGCATCGACAAAGACGGCAGCCTGACGCTTGCGGGCAATGATTTCTACTGGCCGCAGGCAGCCGGCTCAATCTCGTCATCATGGCGTACGGCTACGAAAACGAAAAAGCTCCCGAACCGCTGAACAAAGTCGACCAGGCGATCCAGCTGGCGCTGCAGCACGTGCCCAAAGAAAAGCTGATCCTGGGCATATCCATGGGCAGCGAAAACGAGCAGTCCTTGAATGCGAAGATCGGCCTCGCGAAACGTTACGACCTCAAGGGCTTTGCCCTGTGGCGGCTCGGATTGATCAGTCAGCCTGCGATGCAGCGCATGCAGGATGCCGTCACGCTTCACTGAGAGCACGCGAAAAACTCCCGCTTCCTCCAAGGAACGCGGGAGTTTGCTTACCTGCAAAAAGCTGCCCGCTCTCCAGCCAATGTTCGGACCGGACGCGGACAGCTTCGTCTTTTTATGAGCAGCATGGCAAAGCCGCTTGCTGTACACCTGGCTCGATCGCCATGACCTGACATTTACCGTTTGGCACGTACAGCTTATACGCGACGCCTTTCGGGACCACGATAAACTCCCCTGCCTCCACCCACACATTGCGGTCATTATACCTCGATGATACGGGAAGAACAGGAAGACAATGATTTGCACGGCATACGTAAAGCCTGCCTGCCCGAAAGCAAACAGGATGATCGGCGTCCCGTAATTTCCGCTGTTCATGAAGGCGGTCGAGAGCAGCATGGCGCTTTCCTGCTGTTTGTCGTACTTGAACAGCTTGGCCGTCAGCAGCGTGACGAGGACCAACGCGCCGAGCAGCAGCAAGGAGATGATGACGATGTGAAAGAGCTGCAAATCCAGCGCCGTCTTGTAGAACGTACGGAACACCAGGGCAGTGGTGAGCACGTAGATCGCCAGCGTGGAGATCGGCCGCAGATCGAGCTTGAACACGCGCTGCAGCAAATAACCGGACAGGAAAATCAGCAAGACCGGCAGGATCACTTGAAGAAAGATCATGCGCACTACCTACTTTCCGAATCAAATCATTACCCGAAATAGTATATCAAATCCGCCAGCAAAAAAGCCGCCTCCCCATCATTTTTCATGAGGAGCTCGGCTTCCCTGGTCATTGCCAACACAACTGCGGCACCGTGTACAAAGCCGGCGAGCCGCCCCTATGCAAACACAGCACGTGATCGTCCCCCGCAGCCGGGAGAGCGAAAAGCCGCGCTAGCGCAATTGCCCGGGTCATGTCGTTGCTGCGTTTTTCAATGCATGCTCCCAGCTGGGAAAGTAAAACAACGCGCTTCTCATCAATTCGGGATCGCTATGCTTCACTTGCTTTTTGCCGATTTTATTCACCGGCAAGCCGCAGAATCCAGTCCTTGAGGTCCACGATTCGCATCGTCCTCGGCTTTTTGTCCGTTCCCGCCACCACCAAGGGGACGAGGGAATCCGCTGCATGCAGGGAACCGTGCGCCGCTCCTCCGACGTGGGTCGGGGAGCTTTCCGCGACGAGCTCATAGCCGGGCTGGATCGTGGCGATGACGTACCTTCCTTCATGGGAGTTCATGGCCCCGTACAACCTCGCCAGAACGTCCGGATATTCCCCATACTTGATGCGATGATCGGCAATCGCCATATCCGCGACACTCGGGTCGCCCGTTACCGTCCAGGACTGCCCGTATTCATCCTTGTCCCGTCCGCCAGGGCGATAGGAAAACAGGCTGCCGCTTTTTCCCGCCGTGACCCGCACCTCTTTGCCCGCTTTCATGGCGATGAGATCGAGCCTCCCCTCGCTCTTTAAGAGCGTTGCCACATCGGTCAAAGCGACCTTGTCATCGAGCGCATAGATGTACGCCATCCGCTCGTTCGCGGCAATCACGATCTGGTCATCCGGGCCGACCGGCTGGTTCAACCGCGCAATGCGGTAGCGGTTTAAGAGCGGCCGCAGATCGACAACGGCCTCTTTGCGCCCTTCCCGCACTGTGCTCTGCGCACTGTCTCCCATGACGATCCACACGGCCTTTTGAATCGCTTCGTCCCACGAGCCGTACGCATTCAGCACTGCTTGCAAAGCCTGATCAGCCTTTTCGATTCCTGCCAATTGGGAGACGCCCTTTTTATGGACGGCCATATCATTCTCCGGCAAATAGATGAGCGTCACACTGGGCAGCTTGTTCTGCTTGACCAGAAATGCAGCCTCCTGCCCGGAATACAGATTGTTCATCCCGTACTTCTGCCAGATACGGACCTGTTTCCGATTGTCCGGATCCAGTTGGGCCAGCGCCGCGTAAGAGAGCAAGGCCGGCCCTGTCACCTTCACCTGCTGCGGCAATGGCGACATGGCCGCGAGCAGTGGCGGCACTTGCAGGGTGTGTTCCGTCTTTCCCCTGAACACGATGGCGTTGATGGAGGCGGATTGCTTTCCCCTTTCCGCCAATTCCTCATGAATCGTTTTCGTCTGCTTGTTCAACTGAACCTGGTTTAATTGGGAAATGGCATCCAGGAGGACTTGCGGCTGGTCGATTTTCAATGTTTCCTTGGGGCCGTTTCCGTAGAAGATCATGCGCTTTTCCCTGCCGCTGTACCAGACAAGCCCAGGGACATGGTGCTGGTCGGCATACGTTCCCGTCAGCAAGGTGCTGTCGATCGTCACGGACATGGTGGGAAAGGAACTGACCATCTGCGGGAAGTAGTGCCCGCGAGCCGTCAAATACTGGAGCGCAGGCGCACGGCCTTTCTGGATCGCTTCGCGCAAAGGCTTGTCCATCAGGGAATCGATGACGATGAGGATGACGGGCTTGGGATCCGGGGCAGCGGAGGGCTTCACGCTTTGCAGCTGCAGCTTGCTGTCGGGGGCCGACCGGCAGCTCGCGATCAGCAGGCTCAGCATGACCAGCAGCACAATAGAACGCGGATGGTTTCTCATGTCGTATCACCCCTTCGGCCGAAACAAGAGTGCCGTAAAAAAGCCAAATACAATCGCTGCCGAGATGCCTGCGCTCGTCACTTCAAAGATTCCCGTAATAATGCCGGCCAGTCCGTGCTTTTCTGCCTCCGCCATCGCTCCGTGAACGAGCGCATTTCCAAAGCTGGTAATGGGCACTGTAGCGCCTGCCCCCGCAAACTTGATCAATGGGTCGTACAAGCCTACACCATCCAGCACAGCCCCGGCCACGACCAAGGCAGACATCGTATGCGCCGGGGTTAGTTTCACCACATCGATGAGGAACTGTCCAATCAGGCAGATCGTTCCCCCTACCAGAAACGCCCAGAGAAACGTCATACTCCCCCTCCTTACAGCTGTTCAGCTTCGATCGCTACGGCGTGGGCAATGCAGGGGATGCTCTCTCCTTGCTGATACGAAATGGGCGAGAGCAGCGCTCCCGTGGCAACCACCAGCATGCGCTTCCATTCGCCCGCCGTCATCCTGCGCAGCAGGTGGCCATACGTGACCGTCGCGCAGCAGCCGCATCCGCTTCCGCCGGACCATACCTTGGGATTGTCTCCGTAAATCAGCATGCCGCAATCCACATACCGCTCCAGCGGAATGTGCACGTTGTGCTTGGGCAGCAGCTCAGACAGGATGGAATGCCCCACCTTTCCCAGGTCTCCTGTCACCACCAGGTCGTAGTGATCGTGCGGCAGCTGCAGATCGCGGAAATGCGCCTCCAAGGTCGCCAATGCTGCCGGCGCCATCGCCGCTCCCATGTTGAACGGGTCAGACATGCCCATGTCCACGATTCTGCCGATGGTGGCGGACTGAATGCGCGGCCCGCTCCCCTGATGGGCGACAACCGCGGCACCCGCCCCTGTGACGGTCCACTGCGCGGTCGGCGGTTTCTGCGAGCCATACTCGGTCGGATAGCGGTACTGCTTTTCTGCTGCGGCATTGTGGCTGCTCGTCGCCGCCAACACGTAATCGGCCGCCTGGCTGTCCACCAGCTGCGCCGCCATGGCCAGGCCTTCCATCGAGGTGGAGCAAGCGCCGAAGATGCCAAGGAAGGGGATAGCGAGCGTGCGGGCAGAAAAGTTGGCGGAGATGCTCTGATTCATCAAGTCACCGGCCAGCATGAATTGAATCTGCTCTTTGGTGAGACTCGCCTTTTCGATGGCTTTGTCGCAGGCTTCCTCCAGCAATACTCTTTCCGCCTTCTCCCAGCTATCCTGCCCGATCATGAGGTGGCCGTGAAGCGTATCGAAATCTTCGGCTAGCGGTCCCTGCGCTTCAAAGGGCCCGCCAATCGCCGCAGCGGCGGCAATCACCGGCTTTGTGGAGAACACCCATGACTGGTAACCTTGGCGCATGATTCATCCTCCCATTTTTATCAATGTTTTGATCAGCCCGATGACAAATGCGGAAGCGACCCCAAACATGATGACCGATCCCGCCAGCCTGAACATGTTTCCACCCACGCCGAGGACGAATCCCTCGCTGCGATGGTCGATCGCTGCGGACGCGATGGAGTTGGCAAAGCCCGTCACCGGAACGCTCGTGCCTGCTCCTGCCCATTGGGCGATCCGGTCGTACAGTCCCAGTCCGGTCAACAGCGCCGAAAGCAAAATCAGCACGGCCACTGTCGGATTGCCTGCGGTTTTTTCGGTGAAGTTGAAATAGCGGATGAACATCTCCTGAAGAGCTTGTCCAATCAGACAAATGACGCCTCCGACGAGAAAGGCCCTGGTAAAATTGCGGACGAGCGGGCGCGGAGGCTCGTGTCTTTTGGCCAGCTCCTGGTATTCCTGCTGGACCGGCGTAAGCATTTTCTTTTTCTCGTCAGCCATGCAAATCACTCCCCGTCAGCGTATCAAGAGCGGTTTCATCTGGTCGATCACGTCCTGAAGCTCCTCCGAATCATACCGGTAAAACCGCTTCATCCGCTTGTCCTGGGTCTCCAGGGCAAACAGCTCCAGATCCGCCTGGCATTTTTTCAGCGTGGCAAACGTCAGCTTCATTTCATTCGGCCGGGGAGCCTGAATCTTGTCGTCATACAGGTCCAGATACAGCTGCCCCCCCTTGTCGACTTGCCCGAGAAAGACGTTTTCCAGCGCCACTCCGGCTTTTTCCAGCTCCGCCCTCACCCACCTGCGGTTCAGCCCCAGCGTAGCCAACGGTTCATCCATGATGGCCCCGTCCATGATGACAGCCTGCGGCTCTTCTGCCGGGGACACCGTCAGCTCGAGATGCTGCGGAGTCAACGGCTGATTCTGTGATTTGAGCAGCACGCTCAGCTCCCCGCTCGTCTCCATCAAGGCAAATTCGACGTCAGCCACCCGAAACACGTTTTTCATCCGCAGATGCTCCAGCAAGTCTTCCGTCGTCAGACGTTCGCTTTTCAAATTGTCTTCGAGAATCTTGCCGTCCTTGATCAGAATGGCGGCGTTGCCTTCCACCACATTGCGGATGAACTTGCTTTTCAGCGAGAGCCACTCCAGCAAGACGGGAAAGAGGGCGAAAATGGTGAGCGCAATCAAGCTGTGGTAGATGGGCCCGTCCATTTCCATCGCCATGAATCCGGCGATCGAGCCGATGGTAATCCCGACAATGTACTCGATGTATGTAAGCTGGCGGATTTGCCTTTTTCCAATAATCTTCGTCAAAATAAACAAGTAGACGATGGCCCCGGTGGACCTCAAAGCAATATTTAACCAATCAGGCATGTTCCATCTACCTCCAATTTCCTTCGGGGCAGGAAGAGGAGGTACCCCCTCTTCCCAACATCCGGTTGGAAGCAATTAGAATCCTTTATATTGCGGTTCTTCGTTTTCCAGCTCTGTCACACGCTGTTCCAGATTGGAGAGGATCGACTTCGTCTGTTCTGCCGCTTGGGTATACAATTGTTTCGCCTGCTGGTTTTGCGTATTCAGGGCAAATGTCTCCAGGTTCGCTTGCGCCCCCTTCAAACTTGCCAACGTTTGCTTCACTTGCGATGCTACTGTCATTTTTTATCACCTCCTACCTCATTAGATTCAACTGAATTGAGAATTTTATCCTCGATTGAGGAATCTCACACGAGTACATATTAAGGATATTGAACCAGGTTTATCCATCTTCGAGTACGCGCATCGCCAAAAAGCAAAGCTCCCCGGGGTGCTATTTCAGCAGGAGCGGCTGTGTTCCGGGCGAAAGCTATCCACCAGTGGGCAAAAGGGACGTACTTACAGACAAATGAAAACAACCAGGGACACTCCCCTGGTTGTTCTTTCCACATTTGTGCCGCCAGCCGAATGGTAGCCGATGAAGAAGACGCCGGCGTCCAAAGCCGCTTCGCAAGCCGCGTGTACTTCCTACGTCATTTGCTCGGTGTAGTATTTGCTGAACGGCTTTTCAATGTCTGCCTCGCTCCAGTTGACGATTCCTGTGACGCCCTCGATGTCGGCGCTGATAAACCGTTTCATGGGGAAACCTCCCTTTGCTTCCATTTTCATTTTTCTCGGCTCAGGCCTCGACAGACGTTTTCTTGTAGCCCATGGCGGTCTCGGACTTTTTGATACCCGAAACTGTCACTGCCTTTTTATTTCATACGAGACTCCTGCGCAATCTGATTTCTTCTCTGGCGCGGTCATTCCTATTTGTGCTCAAAGAAAATCACTGCCTTCAAACCAGGCCGGAATTCCTGCCGTAAGCAGGGCGACAAGGGAGACATCCGCGATCTCCGCATCAGTTGCCCCCCATTTTTTCGCCCCTTCCACGTGAATTTTCACACCCTCGCGATATCTCTCCGCGACATTGATTCCGATGAGCAAAAGCTCTTTTACTTTTCGGGAAACCACATGATCCCTCAGTACGGTGCTTCGTAAATCCGTATATTTTTGCAGCACGGCAGGATTCGTTTGTTTGAGGATTTGAACCCATCCTGGAATGCTCCCTGCCTCTTGCTCGTAGTAACGCTCACATTGTTCCAGCGTATAGCAGGTATTCTCCTCCAGCTGCCCGGTTGATAAGGAAGCACCAGAATCTCCCTCTTCCCCTGTATAGGAAATCGCATACTCTACCGCCTTTACACCTGTCAGCCACGCAGGAATCCCGCGCGAAACGATGCAAGTGGCAATCACGTCAGCCACTTCCTCCACAGTCGCCCCCGAATCCACTGCCCCTTTTGTGTGATAGAGCATGCTTCTTTCATACCGCCGTGCCGCATTAATCCCAACCAGAATCAACTCTTTTTCCTTTTTGGGGAGGGCACCGTCGACCATGATCTCATTTCGCAGCAGAGTATAGTGTTCCAGCGCTTTCGGCGCATAACGGTGCATCTTGGCGACCCATTCGGGAACTTCGTCATAGACCTGTTTGAAATATTCGAGTGCATCAAATTGACTCATATTTTACTCCTCCTTTATTCCTGCCCGTTTTCTTTCCTCGCTTGGCTCCACCAATTGAAGCATTTCCTGATTCGGTCCATGAAAGAAAATCGTCTTTCCCCCATCTATGGATGGATTGGGTGATTCGGCGAGGAATTGAATTCCTTTCTCGCGGTAATAGGAAATGGCTTCCTCCATATGATCAACGGTAAAAGCCAAGTGATTGACAATTCCTTTTTGAGCAAATGATTCTGCCTTCGTACGATCACGGATCAGCTCGATTTCAAAATCCGGTTGGGCTTCGTGGTACAGAAAAGCCAACTCTCTCGTTTTCGTTTCTCCCCGAGTCCGGAGGGCAAACCCAAACAGGCTCGTATAAAAATGAATGGATGTCTCCATATCTGCGACGATGATGGCGACGTGCTCGACCTTTTTTATCATCGGTTTCGTTCCTTCCTTCTATTCCGTTCACTCACGGCTTTAGAATGACTTTTACGCCTTGTCTCTGCAAACCAATCTCAAAACCTTCAACTGCTTCATCCAAGGAAAGCGTATGCGACACTAACTTGCGATACGGATATTTCCCGGAAGCAGCCATAGCGATCGTGCGGTTCATTGTTTTTTCCGTTACGCCATATACGCCTTTGACGGTGACTTCTCCTCTCACGATTTCATTTGTAGGGAGGGAGGTGTCTTTGGCAGAAATGCCGACCAGCATGATTTCCCCACCTTTTGTGCACATCCGGACGGCCGAAACCAGCGCTTGATGAAAACCGCTCGTCTCAAAAACATGGTCGACCCCTTGTCCATTTGTAAGCTGGCTAATCGCCTCCACATCCTGCACCTCATCGGCAAAAACAATATCCGTTGCGCCCAGCTCCACTGCCAGCTGAAGACGTGTCTCATCTGCTCGCAGTCCCGTAACGATCAGCTTTTCTAATCCGAAATTGGACAAAGAGGCAACCAGAGACAATCCGATCGGCCCTGGTCCAATAACGACCACGCTATCGCCGGGCTTGATGGCGGAACGTTCAATAGCGCGAACGCCAATCCCGAGCGCTTCCAGCATACCTGCCACTTCCAGGGGAAGTTCGTCAGGGATCGGCAATACATTCCGGCAGTTGATAGCTGCGTACTCCGCCATCCCGCCATTTTCACGGAAACCGTAGCGCAGCGATTTCGCCGGTACTTTTGCCATCGCATTTTCGCCGTGATCACAGAGATTCGTGTTTCCTCGCAAGCAATTCCCGCACCGGCCGCACGGCACATACGGATTGATGACCACCCGCTTATGGAGCAGATGGTTATACTCGGGATTCGCCACTTTCACGACCGTTCCCGCAAATTCATGACCCAAAACAACAGGAGTGTTGACCCATTCGTACGCTTTCATCCCTTCGTACATATGCAAATCGCTGCCGCAAATGCTTGCCGCCTCTACTTTTACCAATACTTCCTGATCCTTGATCTGCGGCAAAGCGATGTCTTGAATCTCTACTCCGCGTTCGCGATGAAATTTAACGACTGCTCTCATAACTCTTCTTCTCCCTATCTATTTAGTGGTGAACGGATCGGAACAAGGTGGCAATCCCTTGCCCACCGGCAATGCACAACGTTCCCAGCCCCCACTTTGCTTTTCTTCTGATCATTTCATGTATGAGAGTCACGCTGATTCTTGCCCCGCTGTTGCCGATCGGATGCCCGAGCGCAATAGCGCCTCCATTGACATTGACCTTCTCCATCGGCAGATTCAGTTCTTTGATTACGGCCAAAGCTTGTGCAGCAAACGCCTCATTCAATTCTACCAAATCTACGTCTTCCAGCGACAGATTTGCCATCTGCAGCGCTCGCCTGGTCGCCTCGACCGGCCCAATCCCCATGCGATCCGGCCGAACCCCCGAAACACCTAATGCAATCACTTCCGCCAACGGTTCGAGATGATAACGATGCACCATTTCCTCCGAAGCGATCAGCAGCATCGAAGCTCCGTCATTTAACCCTGAGGAATTTCCTGCCGTCACTGTCCCGTCTTTTTTGAATACAGGGGGAAGTGCAGCCAATTTTTCGAAATCCGTTTTTCTCGGATGCTCATCAACGGCAAAGTAAATCGGCTCCCCTTTTTTCTGTGGGACGGGCACCCGAACAATCTCCTGCGCAAACACCCCTTCCGCAATGGCCCGCTGCGCTTTTTCCTGACTCTGCAGGGCAAACAGGTCCTGCTCTTCCCGCGAAATGCTGTAATCCTCTGCCAAGTTTTCTGCTGTCATTCCCATGATCAATCGCCCGTATTTTTCTTCTGGCTGAGATCCTGGCTGACTCTCTTTATTCGGGTCGAGAATTTCCGCATTGCCCGAAAGTAAGCCGAAACGCGCGTTGCGAAGATAATACGGAGCCGTGCTCATACTTTCCACTCCTCCGGCAATATACGCATGGCCCATGCCTGAGCGAATCGCCATGTAGGCGTTATGAATCGCCTGCATGCCAGATCCGCATTGACGGTGAACCGTATACCCCGGCACAGATTCCGGCAGACCTGCTTTCAACAACGCTTGGCGAGCGATATTTGACTGATCCTGACTCTGTTTCGCTTGGCCGATGATCACCTCATCCAACTGCTCGGCCGGAAAGAATTCTCGCTCCATGACACTCCGAAAGAGAGGCAGCAAAAGGGCATCCGGCTGAATGTTTTTTAGGGTTCCTGCAAATTTCCCTACAGCAGTTCGTTCTGCACTGACGATATACACGCGGTTTGTCATCAGATTTACTCCTTCCCTTCCTTGCAAGCCAGCTTGTCGCTCAGAATAAAGCTTGCACCCGTTCTTTCTTTTACTTCATCCAACGTTACCCCTGGCTTCAGTTCTTCCAGAACCAGCTTGTCGTCTCGGAAGCGAAAAACGGCCAGCTCGGTAATAATCAGATCGACTTTGCGGATAGAGGTAACGGGATACGAGCAGCTTTCGACGATTTTGGGATCACCGTTTTTCGCATTATGATTGGTTGTAACGATGATCTTCTTCGCACCGCTCAGCAGGTCCATGGCACCTCCCACACCCATGATGTTTTGTCCGGGAATAGCCCAGTTGGCAATCAAGCCTTGTGCATCTACCTGCAAAGCACCTAAAATGGCGACATCTACATGCCCGCCGCGGATCATGGCAAAAGATTCCGCACTATGGAAGTAAGCGGCACCGATCTGCTCGGAAACCGGCAGCTTCCCTGCGTTCACCAAATCCGGATCAAAATCCGCTTCACTCGTTAACTCTTTGACTCCCAAAAGACCGTTCTCCGTATGAAAGAAGACCGAATCGGCATCCACGTATTTCGCTACGAGGGTAGGAATTCCGATACCGAGATTGACCACCATATGAGGAGTTAACTCCGCTGCTGCACGCTCTGCGATTCTCTCTTGAATTTCCTTATTGGACAGCATCTTTGGATACGACTCCTTCCTTGGTCAGGACCAATTTGCTCTCGATTACCGCATCTACAAACAGATGCGGCGTGACAATTTCCTCTGGAGACAGCTGTCCTGCCTCCACAATCTCGTCTACTTCGGCAATGACGAAATCAGCAGCCGTGGCCATGATCGGGTTAAAATTCCGTGCCGTTTTGTAATAGACCAGATTCCCTAGCGTATCCGCCTTGGCTGCTTTCACGAGCGCCACATTCGCGTGCAAGGCTTCTTCGAACTGGTACAGTTCTCCGCCGATTTCCCGAACTTCCTTTCCCATGCCGAGATCGGTTCCTACGCCTGTCTTGGTAAAATACCCGCCAATTCCGGCCCCGCCTGCACGGATCGATTCCGCCATGGTTCCTTGGGGCATCAATTGAATATCCAATTTACCCTGATGATAGGCATCGCCCACTTCCCGGTTGCTCGTGAAGTAGGAGCCGATCGCCTTTCTGATTTTTCCTTGCTGCAGCAGAATGCCCAAGCCTTTTCCCGCTTCTCCCAGGTTATTGCTGATGATCGTAAGGTTATTTACCTCGTGGCGGGTCAACTCATCAATAAGCGTCAATGGAGCGCCTACCAAGCCGAATCCACCCACCATAACGGTGTCTTCCGATTTGATTTGATGAATGATCTGGTCTGCTTTCCTCCGTTTTTGCATTGCGCATCACCTTTACCGTTTTTTTCCAAAAACAAAAGCCCAGTCCATCCAAAAGAAAGAGTCGTCTCGCTCTTCTTTTGGAAAGACTGGGCTACCTCAATTTCCATGAAAATGGGTGCATTTTCATCATTAAGGTATCGGCTTTCCATCATCGAAATCAGTAAACTGATTTGAATTCTTTTGTCTATTATACCGATTCTCGAATGTTTTTACCACTCCTCAATGGCAATAGCGCGGACCGGCGATCCCGTCAATCCCTTTAAATTCAGGGGAGTGGCCATGAAGTAAAAGCTATCCTTGATCAGCTTGTCCAAATTCACCACATTCTCGATGATCAGGATTTCGCGGCCCAGCAATTGCAAATGGACGTCACGCTGCATGTTTTCATTGATGTCTGCATTCGGCAGGTCGAGCCCGATGGCTTTCAGCTTGTGTTCGACTACCCATTGTCCAACAGAAGGAGCTAGCGATTTGCAGTCATGGAATCCCTCCCCGTTCCACTCGCCTGACCAACAGCGGAACAGGACGATGTCGCCCTCTTTGATGTTCAATCCTTTTTCCTCCACCACTTTTTCCACCATTTCGCGGGTGACTGGTTCACTCGGATCTTTAAAAGATACATCGATGCGGTGGGCGTTTCCCATGGTTGCTTCCAAAGATATCTGATCCACCGTCTTGCCTTCTTTAAAGAAATGAAAAGGAGCATCCATGTGAGTACCGCCATGATCGGACATCATGAAGATTTTGCTAGCGTAACCCTCGCAAGGCGGGACATATCGAGGTTTGGAGAAATCGTGTGTCACATGGTCGATCATGACGACTTTCGGATGAGAAGGAAAAGAGGTCAAACCATCATAGAGCAATACAGACAAATCTACTACTTTCATGTCAAATACCTCCAAGTAATTGTTTATCCCAGGAATCCCCAGAGAAGCACAGCGGCAGAGTAGACGATACCTACCCAGAACATCATCACAACCGTGTAGCCCATCACATCCTTCAGCTTCAGGTTGGAAAGAGCCAGTGCCGGCAAAATCCAGAAAGGTTGAACCAGATCATTCCATGCATTTCCCAGCATGACGCTCATGGATGTTTGGCTGATGGAAGCTCCCAATTCCTTAGCCGCATCAATCATGAACGGCCCTTGAACAACCCAGTGTCCGCCGGCAGAAGGGGCAAAGAAGTTGATGAAGAAGGAACTTACCAATCCCCAAAAAGGAAGGGTGTGCGCTGTTGAAAAATCGACGAACCATTTGGCAATGGTGTCTACCAAACCTGACCCGGCCATGATCGCCATAATCCCGGCATAGAATGGATACTGCAGGATAATCCCGGAGATTGTTTTTATCCCCTGATTCAAGCTGGCCACATAATTTGCTGGAGTCCCCAAAAGGATAATTCCCAGGAAGAGGATAATAAAGTTCACCAGATTCAAGTCAAGCGAACCGCCGCGAGAGAAATACAGAATCACATAAACCAGACCCACCAAACCAATCACGAGCGACAACAAACGGCTATTGTTTAATTTATTCGCCAGTGTATTCTCTCCGAGGAGATGATCCGCTGCCGCAATCTGGTCATTGTTTTCCAAAGCTGGATTGATCTCAATAATATTTTCCTTTTTCTTAGGGTGAAGCCATGCATTCAGGATCGGCAGTGTAATTATGATGATCAATGCGGTTATCAACATGGGTACAGAGAAGATCGTTTCGGTCAGTGGCACAACCCCCATATCCTTTTCCAACGGGTGACCAGGGGTCGAGATCAGCACAGGGATGCTTGCGGAAATACCGAGACCGTACAACGTGAATCCGCTATAAGCGGCCGCAATGATCAACGGATAATGAACGCCTTTTACTTTCATGGCCAACTTTTTGGCGACAATGCCGCCTATGACAAGACCAAATCCCCAGTTCAGATAGCTGCCGATTCCGCCAATCAGCGTAGCCACGATAACCGCTGCTTTTGGCGTGTGTACAACCGAGACAATCTTGTTTAACAAGCGGTCAATCAATGGGGCTGTCGCCAATACGTACCCCATCGCCAGGATAACCGCCATCTGGGTCGTGAAGGCCAGCAAATTCCAAAAACCTTTCCCCCAATTGCCTACAGTGTCGAAGATCCCTTGCCCTTCGATTAAAATAGCGAGAACCATGGTAAGCAAAGTGAGCCCGATCGCAAAGACAAATGGGTCAGGAAGGTATTTGCGCATCAGGTTCGTAAAAAAATTAGTGATCTTCTCCATTCTAGCTTCCCCCTTCTACTATTCTTTATTTTTTAACCAACGGATTAACCGCAGTAACTGCAAGTCTTTCCTTTGGCTAATTTCAGATGTATGCTTGCCTTCCCAATCAAAGAAACCTCTGCCTGTCTTTACGCCCAAGTCCCCCTTTTCCACTTTGTCAGTCAAAACCGACGAGGGAGTCGTCCTGCTCTCAAGGTCTTCATACAAGTAGGACGCAATATGGTGATGGATATCAAGACCATTCCAATCACGCTGCTCCAGCGGACCCGTGAAGACGAGGCGAAGACCAAGACTGTATCGAACTACCGTATCGATATCCTCTGGGGAAGCTACCCCTTTTTCCACTAGCGAAATAGCTTCTCTCGCAATGGCATGCTGAATTCGATTGCCGATAAAGCCTGGCACTTCTTTCTGAATCAGGACAGGTTGTTTCTCGATCTCTTTCAGAAACTGGATGACCAGATCGATCACATTCATGGATGTCGCCGGTCCCTTAATGACTTCCACCAAGGGCACAATGTGGGCAGGCATAAAGAAGTGCGTTCCCAACAATCTGTCAGGATGACGTAACGAGCGGCCGATATCGCGTATCGGAATACCCGACGTGTTTGTGGCAAAAATGACGGAGGAATCGCACCGTTCTTCCAGTTGCGCGAAAATCATCTGCTTCAGCTGCAAGATTTCCGGCACTGCTTCGATCACCAGCCAAGAATCCGCCGCATCTGCCAAATCAGTCGAAACCCTGATCCTGGAAAGAATCTCTTCGCTACTATTCTTCTCCTTCATCAAATTTTCAGCGAGTAAAAACTCCACTTGTTCCGCAATCCGATCTTTGGCCTGCTTTGCTATTTTCTCATCGCGATCAATCAAGGTAACGCTTACATTTTCCGTAGCCAACAGCTGGGCGATTCCTCTTCCCATGGTTCCGGCACCTACTACAGAAACTCCTTTGGCAGTCACACTCAGCACCTCCGAATTTATTTGTGTCGAGGTTTTCAATCCATTTAAACAAAAATACCCAGCTTCCCAAAAAGAAATAAGAAAATCCACAAAAGGACGATCCTATCGCTATTTGAAAAAGCTAGGTATTCTTAATTTACATGAAATGGGTAATTTCATCATTAAGAAGTCGCTTTTTTAATGCTTGCAAGGGCTTTCATATTTAGCTTGGTTTAACTATAAACCTGTTTCAATGGTTTTGTCAATATGATTGTTTTTTTCAAAATAACGCTTGTGCGCCGCCTTCAATGCCACGATGACAGAGTGAGTGGAAGGGGCGAAATAATGCTTTTCAATTCGCTCTACCAGTTCATCAACTCCACGACTTAGATCGTAACCGATGATCATGCGTCTGAAAAAATTTTGGGCCAGTCCCGTAACAAAAGTAAACTCAGCTTCCACAATCTGATGATTGGAAAAATCAACTTCAAGGACAATACCCGCGTATTTATACATTTCATACATAGCGCTTCCTTGTGGAGCTTTGGCGTATGCAGTAACCAGGACGGTATGCAGCTCAGATTGTTTCGACACGGGGGGTACAGTGCTCCTTTCAGCTTTGCAGTCAGTTTCTTCGCGACTCATTATAACGTATTTTCAAATGAACATTTCTAACGTGATCAATCCCAGGCAAAGCGCTCCTCTTTCCACGGATCGCCGTACATATTGTACCCGTTCTTCTCCCAGAAGCCTTGCTTGTCTTTCTCCAAAAACTCGATGCCGCGCACCCATTTGGCGCTCTTCCAGAAGTAGAGGTGGGGGATGACGAAGCGCAGCGGCCAGCCGTGGTCAGGGGACAGGTCTTGCCCGTTGTGCTTGTTGGCAAACAGGTTGCCCGGCCTCATGAAATCTGCTAGCGGCATGTTGGCGGTCCAGCCATGCTCCGCGTGCAGCATGACGTATTTGACCTCCGGCTTTACTTTGACCAGCTTGAGCACTTCCACTGCCGGGATGCCTTCCCATTCGTTGTCCAGCTTGCTCCAGCCCGTCACGCAGTGGATGTCGTTGGTCGTGCTGCCTTTTGGCAAAGCCATCATCAGTTCGTAGGACAGCGTAACTTCCTCTTCGACCAGCCCGAACAGGCGAAAGCTCCACTCGGTGGAAAGGTCCGCATACTGCGGCACATCTCCGTAATGGAGAACCGGAAAGCCGGTCGTCAGCTTCTGATTGGGCGGGATGCGGTCGCGCTGTGCATTCGTTGTTTGATTGAAAACCATGTAACCCACTCCTTTCAGTCGGTATCCTTCTGTTCTTCCCTTCTGCCACATCCAGCCCGGGACCGCAAGCGACTCAGCGCTGCCGATCGCCTGCGCTAAAACCCCCGCCTGCCTGCTTGTGCGAGGGTTTTTCGCTCGGGCTCGCCGCAGCTTGCCTGTTGGATATGGCAATCGTCCCGGCGAATGCAGCCTGCGGCTGGACAAACCTTGTTATTTTCCTACGCGAAGCAGCGCGTGATCGACCTTGATGCACAGGTCGTTGACGACGGCGATGCCTTCCCCGCTCATGAGGGCGGCCGCTTCGTCGTTGGAGATTCCTTGCTGCATCCAGAATGCTTTTGGCTTGTGCTTCATTTTTTTCGTGTCTTCGGCCACCGACACGACGTCTTCGCTTTTGCGGAAGACGTCGACGATGTCGACCGGCTCGTCGATGTCCGCCAGGCTGGCGACCACTTTTTCGCCCAGCACGGACTCGCCCGCGATGACCGGGTTGACCGGGATGATCCGGTAGCCCGCATGCTGCATGGCGTCTGCGATCATGTAGCTGGTGCGATCCGGCTTGTTGGACAGACCTACCACGGCAATCGTTTTGGACGTTTCCAGCAGCTCGCGGCGCACTTCATTACTCGGATTTTGGACCATCTTTCAACACTCCTTTTGGAATTAGGATTGACTGCGGCTGGTGACAAATTGAGCGATCGTCCGGGTCATGACGCCGGTACCGCCGGATGGCTGCAGGTCGCCGGTGCTGGCATGGTAGGCCGTTCCGGCGATATCCAGGTGCACCCAAGGCGTGTCTCCCGCGAACTCCTGCAGGAACACGCCGCCGATGATCCCGTGTCCGTAGCGGCCGCCCGAGTTTTTCAGGTCGGCAAACCGACTCTTGTTCAGGTCGCGGTACTCGTCGAAGGTCGGCAGCTGCCACAGGCGCTCGCCCGCGACGTCCGCCGCTTTCAGCAATTCATCCATAAGCCCCTGGTGGTTCGTCATGGCCCCGGAGCAGTAGTGACCCAGGGCCACCACGATGCCTCCGGTCAAGGTAGCGGCATCTACCAGACACGATACGCCCTGCTGTTTCACGTACGTGATGCAATCCGCCAGGACCAGGCGGCCTTCCGCATCCGTCGTAATGATTTCCACCGTTTTTCCGCTCATCGTCGTAATCACGTCGCTTGGCCGGTAGGCGGTGCCCGACGGCATGTTTTCAACGGTGCCAATGACGGCCAGCACGTTTGCTTTCGGCTTGATCTGGCCCAATGCTTCGAGGGCGCCGATCATCGCGGCGGCACCGCCCATGTCCGACTTCATGTCTTCCATGCCCGCAACCGGCTTGATGGAAATGCCGCCCGTGTCAAACGTCACCCCTTTGCCGACGAGACCGATCACGTCGTCCCAAGTCTCTCTTCCCTGGTATTTGACGGCGACGACGTACGGAGCAAGCTCGCTGCCTTTGGCCACAGACAGGACGCCGCCCATGCCCAGCTCCTCCAGCCTGGCCTGCTCCAGCACTTCCACACTCATGCCGTAACGGTCGGCGACCTCCACCATCGCGTCTTTCAAAGCCTGCGGCGTCAAGTAGTTGGCCGGCTCATTGACCAGCGTGCGCGCCAGATTGGTGCCCGAAACGAGCGCACGTCCGAACTGCACGCCTGCCCGCACCGGCTCTGCCGCATCGTCAGCGGCCAGAATGCGGACAGAGGCGACGGGTTCCGACTCGCGCTTCGGCTTTTGGCGATAGCCTTCGTAATGGTAGTCCGCCAGTCCAAACGCTTCTGTCACGGCCTGCGCCAGACGGTCTGCCGCGAGCTTGTCGGTCGTCGGCAAATCGATGGTCACGGTTTTGCCCTTGCCTTTGGATACGACGGTCTTTGCTGCGCGTCCCCAAGCAACCCGTGCCGCGACAAAATCAAATTTCTCCGGCGCTCCCATGCCGACGACGAGCAGTTTTTTGGCCGCTATCTTGCCCATGCCGTGGATGACTGCAACCTCTTTTGCATCGCCGCTGATCTCTCTATCCTTTTGCAGGACGCTCAGGCTTCCGCCAAAGGCCTGCTCGAGTTCAGGATACACTTCCGCCAGCTCTTCCCCTTTCCACAGGGGAACGATCAATTCATCACATGCTGCATTCACGAGCGGCGTCCGTTTTTCCACTGTCACTTCCATATACTCTTCCCTCTTTCTCTGTGATAGGATACAATATGTGCACATTTGCGGTTTTCTTACGATGTATCCATTTGCAGGCGAAAAGACGGAAACGCCATGGCTTTGGCCTCTGCATAGGGAATAGCGTCCACATCCGGCAAGGCATTCTCGCAGATTTCTATGTATCGAAGGACTTCTGTCAGGTCCAGCCCCCAGTGGGTGGGACCGTAACGAGCCAGGTACTTTCGCGCATTGCCAAACATCCAGCGAGCCCCTTTGATATTGCCGCATTCCCGATGATACAGGCCGACTGCCATCTGCAGGAGTCCTTGCAGGAACTTGTCGGATTTGTCTTCCATCCAGATCTCTTCCAGCAGATCATGGCATTCGTAGTATTCCCCTTCATTGAATTTCTCAATGAACTGCAGATACTGTACGGGATACCGCATGGATGTTCACACCTTCCGTTTCACCGTTGCATCAGGAATGGCTTCGTGAAACGCCGCAAGAAGCTGAAAGTCGAGCTGCTGGCATGACAACTGCTTTCCTTAATGGTATCACAGATTGGCAGTCTGTTATATCCAAACGAAAACTTCACGGATGGACACCACGTCCATCTGTTACAATAAACGAAAGAAGCGTACAGTAGAAAGGAATGGATTTTCCGTGGCGGATATTTTTGAAAACTTCCCCTTATGGGCTGCGCTGCTTGCTATAGGAATCGCCCAATTTATCAAAATTCCCCTCCATTATTTCGCTACCAAAACGTGGCAGTGGTCGCTGCTACTCAGCACCGGCGGCATGCCCAGTTCCCACTCATCCGCTGTCACTGCCCTTTCCACAGCGGTCGGCTTGCGCGAAGGCTTTGCCAGCAACATGTTCGCCATCTCCGCCATTCTCGGCGTTATCGTCATGTTTGACGCGGCAGGCGTTCGCCGGCATGCCGGCATGCAAGCCGTCGTCCTGAACAAGCTGGTGGATGAGTTTAACCATCTCCTGGAAGGCATGAAATCGCTGAAGGTGCGTCCGAACCAGGAAAAAGCAAAAAAACTGAAGGAGCTGCTCGGCCATCAACCGATCGAGGTGCTAATCGGCGGCTGGCTGGGAATCATGATCGCGCTCCTCGTCCATCCGTTTTTCTAAGGCGTATCCAAAGGGGGACCTCGCATGCGCATCGTTTCCATCTGTCCGAGCAATACGGAAATTCTCTATTTTCTCGGCCTCGGCGAGCAAGTGGTCGGGCTGGACGATCATTCCGACTGGCCCGCCGAGTGGCAGCATTTGCCCCGGGTGGGACCGGATCTGACCATCGACATGGATCGTGTCGCGGCACTCTCTCCTGACCTGGTCGTCGCCTCCCTCAGCGTGCCCGGCATGGAAGCAAACGTGGAGGCTCTCAAAGCGCGGGGAATCCCGCACATCGTCCTGAATCCTTCGCTCATCACGGATATTGTCGCAGATATTCGCCTGGTCGGGGAAGCGACGAATACGCGTCTGCAAGCAGAACAGCTCGCCTCCCGCTTTGCCGAAAGAGTGGAAATCATTCGACAGCAAACGTCGCAGGTTGCCACGAAGCCAAAGCTGTACTGGGAGTGGTGGCCCAATCCGATCTACACGCCCGGCCAGGAAAACTGGCTGACCGATGTGAGCGACATCGCCGGGGCAGTCAATGTGTTCAGCGACTATTCCGCAGCCAATGTGAAAGCGACCCGCGAAATGGTTCGGCAGCGCGATCCCGATCACATCTGCGTCGTCTGGTGCGGCATCGAGCTTGCGCGAATCAAGCCTGCCATGATTACCGAGCGGCCTGAATGGCAGGACATGACCGCCATCCGGCAAGGCAGCGTCCATCTGCTCGAGGAAGGTCTGTACTGCCGCCCGTCTCCGCGCATTCTCGACGGACTGGAGCAGCTCGTCGCCCTGATTCACCCCCAGCAAAAAACGTTCAGAGCCTGATCGCCTGAACGTTTTTTCATATTCTCTTGCATGCTGCCTTCACAGCATCTTTGGTCTGCTTTTTTGCTATTCATTTTTTTGTGTTAATACGTGACCTCTGCCATCGCCGCGAGGCCGTTTTGATTCAGGCTGTTCAAATAGGCCTCCGTCAGCTTCCCGTCTCCGCGTCTTACGATGTAGACGTCCACTGATTTTTTCCCCCACTGCTTGAACACGTCTTGCTTGGTCTCGAAGTACAGGTCAATCTTATGTCCGCGAATGGCTCCGCCCTTGTCTGCCACGACTCCGTAGCCGTAGCCGGGAATGTACAGCACCGTTCCGAGCGGAAAGATGCGCAGGTCGGCAGCAATGGTCGAATAATCGTCTCTTCGCACTTTGACGCCCGAATATGTAATTCCATAAGACGGATGAGACGGATTTTTGCCCGTCGATTCGTATCCGGCGTAATAGCCTGTCGCTACGACGCGCACCTTCGGATACTGATCCAGCAGCACGTCGTTTTTGTCAATGACTTGAGTGAGGGAACTGGCTGAGACCGTCCGCTTTTTGACGACCCGTTGCCCGTCTTTTGACTCCCTGATTCCGAATGCAGCCTGGATACTGCGGTCTCCTACTGCATTATAGCCGTATCCATTGCTCGCAAAGCCCGTCAGAACCATGATCAGCAGAGCAATGAAACTTACTGACAGCTTCCCATTCATTTCTGGTAAACCTCCTCTCGGTTCTAGTCATGTCCCGAAGAGGAGGAAACTATACACAAATTTTGGATTGTTTCTCAAAGATTCGGTAAGTTAGGGTTTGCGGAAATGTTGCAGCAAGGTTCTCAGGCTCCACAGCTCAAGGAAAAACCGGTGGTCCAGCGCCCGCAGCAAAACCAATTCCGACTGGCGTACAGGTGCAAAACAGCCGCCAAATAAAAAAAGAGCGCTCCCTCTGCAGTTCCCTGCGTCGGAAGCACTCTCCCCACGTCCTAAAACATGCGGTACCCTTTTTTGCGCAGCGTCTGGATCGTCCAGCCGGAGCCCACCGTCCCTGCCATTCCGCAGCCGAGAATGACCGCGTCCCAGATGCCCGGAACTACTTTTTGATAGACGAGCGCCCCTGCTATGACACCAAATGCGATGATGACCGGAAACCAGGTCGTTTTCAAGATCATGTTTAAAATAAATCCGATGCCGAATCCCAGCACGGTAAAGAGAACTAGGGAAACCACAAACTGCAGCAAGCTCATCGCTTTTACGCCCTCCTGCCTGTCTCACTCATCAGCATGCATGGATGAAAAAGATGGCTAGTATCGTAATTTAGTGTAGACTAAGCCGGTTGGACAGGTCAATACGGATGAAAAAACTTGGCTCTGCCAAGCCTTTTGTACCCAATGGGCACAAGGGTCGCTTTCTCCCGATCCCCCGGCATTCCACCGGGAGGCCCAAAGTTTATTCGTCGTCTTCATCCAAAAGCCCGTTGTCAATCATGTAGCGGAGATTTTCCCGGTCCCGTTCCCGGCCTTTTTCCTTGAGCCGGTCGATGGCGGGAAGAATCAAGATGTCGATCTCGCGCTGCACATGCCAGGCGAGGTCGTGGCGCCCCTGCTCTTCCAGGTAGGCTCCCACCTCCATCAAGGCGTTGTAGCGTTCCATCTCTTCGCGGGCCATCAGCCCTCTGACCTGGATACTCGCGTGACGCATGGACTACAGCTTTACTTTCTTCAAAGCGAGTCCGATGCCGCCGATTTTGTACAAATACCGCAGATCGCTCGCCTTTTTCAGCATAGCTGCCGTGCTGCCGAACAGCTTTTTCCCGCCGACCTGACCGATGCCCTCCCCTTTTCCGAGAGAAGCGAGTGTGCCTTGGAGATGAGGGGTAAACTTTTGGGTGAGTTCTCCGCGAATGGCAGCGGCCAGGTTTTCGCCCAGCGTTTCGCCTTCCTGTACGGCGATCTGGGCTGTCGGCGGGTAAGGGCGGCCCTCTTCGTTGAAGATCAGGGCGCAGTCGCCAACGACAAAGACGTTCTCATGTCCGGGCGCGCGCAAGTATTCGTCCACCTTGACGCGGCCCCGCACGACTTCGAAGCCTGCTTTTTCCACGAGGCTGTTGCCGCGTACACCGGCGGCCCAGACCACTGTCTTGGCCTTGATTTCTTCCCCGCTGGCGAGCAGCACTCCATCCGGCGTGCATTGCTTGATGGGGGTTCCGATCTTGAACTCGATCCCTTTTTTGCCCAGGACGTCCATCGCGTAGTTGACCAGCTCCGGATCAAAGCCGGGCAATGCCGTGGGAGCGGCTTCGATGCAGTACACTTTTACCTGGCTCGGATCGACATCGAATTCCGCGCACAGCACTGGCAGCCGGTCGCCCAGCTCCCCGCAAAATTCGATGCCGGTAAAGCCGGCGCCGCCGACCACAAAGGTGACGTAATCGGTGCGGTGCGGCTCGTTTTTGAACTTGGAGAACATGTACTGGATGTGCTCGCGGATGTTGCGCACCGCGTTGATGCTGCGGATGCTGAACGCGTGCTCCTTCAGCCCTTCGATGCCGAACGTCTCCGGCTCGCTGCCCAAGCCGATCACGAGGTAATCGTAGGAGAGCACGTCGCCGCTCTCCAGTGTCACTGTCTGCTCCTCGGACTGGATGGACTGCACCGTCCCTTTGACGAAATTCACTTTATCCTTGTCAATGATCCTGTCCAGCTCTATGCGCGCATGGTCGGCCGAAGCTGTCCCTGCCGCAGGCTCATGCAGCCAGGTCGTAATGTAGTGGTAGTTGTGCTTGTTGACCAAGGTCACTTCCGCTTCGTTGTAATTCAGCTTTTTTTGCAGCCGCAGCGTGGTAAGCAGGCCGCCGTAGCCGGCGCCGAGGATGAGGATTTTAGGTGTGCTCATGGGATCCCTTCCATTCGTCATGGTAATTGAACATGCAGGGGTTTGTGCGAAATTTCACGTAATCTGTGAAAAAAAGCACAAAAATAGGGGGAAATGTGTCGATTTCTTTACATTTACCCTCATCTTATCGAGAGCCGCGCGGATTTGCAAGGCATTTTTACCCATTGACTGTTTTCTCCGCTTTTTTTCACTAGGGAGTATCTGTATAATGAGGGTTGAGTTGGTTCAGATTATATCGGAGGTGCTTTGGATTGAACTTTCTGCAAAAGGATGAGCAAATTTACGACCTTACCATCATAGGAGGCGGACCAGCCGGCCTGTTCACCGCATTCTACGGCGGAATGCGTCAGGCAAGCGTGAAGATTATCGAGAGCATGCCCCAGCTCGGCGGGCAGTTGTCTGCTCTTTATCCGGAGAAATACATATACGATGTCGCCGGATTTCCGAAGATTTTGGCCCAGGATTTGATCAATAATCTGAAAGATCAGATTTCACGTTTTCAGCAAACCATCTGCCTCGAAGAAAAAGTGGAGAACGTCGTCAAGAAAGTAGACGAGGTCTTCGAGATCACGACTGACAAGGGCATTCACTACTCCAGGGCTGTGATCGTAACAGCAGGCGTAGGCGCTTTTGAACCTCGCAGGCTCGAACATCCGGATGCTGTCAAATACGAAAAATCCAACCTGCACTACTTTGTCACCGACCTGAACTCTTTCAAAGGCCAGCGCGTCGCCGTCATCGGCGGGGGCGATTCTGCCCTGGACTGGTCTTTGATGCTCGAACCAATCGCCAAAGAAGTCTATCTCATCCACCGCAGGGACAAATTCCGCGCCCATGAGCACAGTGTCGAAATCCTGATGCAGTCCAAAGTCAACGTGACGACTCCTTATGAAATTGCGGCGCTGCACGGCGATGACAAAATCGAACGCCTCACGCTCACCAACAGCACCACCAAAGAGGAAAAGGAGCTGGAAGTCGATGCCGTCATCGTCAACTTCGGCTTTATCTCCTCACTGGGTCCGATCAAAAACTGGGGACTGAAGCTGGAAAGGGGCTCGATCGTGGTCAACAGCCGGATGGAGTCGAACATCCCGGGCATTTTCGCCGCAGGGGACATCGCGACGTACCCGGGCAAGGTAAAGCTGATCGCGGTCGGCCTTGGCGAGGCTCCGACTGCCTTGAACAATGCGGTTGGCTACTTCGACCCGGATGCGAAGGTGCAGCCTGGGCATTCTTCCAGCATGGATCATTTTAAGGCTTAGGGCTTGGGAATCGATGAAGCGCGGGGGGTTCTCCCGCGTTTTTTTGTTTTTGCGGCTTTCTGCGGTGGGCGGGGGACGCGTACGGATGACACGTCCTTTTTCGGGTTGCTTATTTTTTCTTCTCTGCCAGCTTTTTGGCCAGCCTTTCGTTTTTCGCCTTCATCTGCTCCAGCAGTTTGGGCAGGACGGCCTTGATCCTGGTCCCATCCCCTGATGCGATCGCCGTATCGAATTCCTCGTGTACCTGCTTGAATTGCTCCCGCTGCGCCTCTCTGTTTTCTTTCTCCCCGGCTTGGTCCTCGCCGCCGCGATTTTTTTCCTTCCACTCCTTGTACTGCTGCTCCATCTGTTCGCTGGTGATTTCTCCGCTTTTCACTTGCTCTCTCAGCCTGGCCCTCATCTGGCTTTTCTCGTTACTGGCGGTTTCCCGTGCAGCGCGCAGCTGCTCGAACAGTTTTTCCCGCTCCTTCAGCACCGCTTGCCATTCGCCCACCTGATTGGGCGTGTACTTCTCAGCCAGCAGGGTCATGTACATCCGCTGATGAGCAGCCATATGCATGCCGTATCGCACCTTGACCTGCTCATGACCCCCATGGTTATGCGTCACGGTGTTCTCTGCTGCAGCCGCATCGCCCGCGGCCTGAACGCCTCCCGGAATAGCCAGGCCCACGACCAGGGCAGTAGCCATCATTCCTTTTTTCCATTGTTTCATGCTGTTCACTCCTTATCCTGTCTGCATTCTGTTCCCTCAGCGCGAGAGGAAAACGGTCAGCGTACTTTTCCAAGGGGATGCTGTCCGCTTTCATTGGGAAGTTTGTCCACTGATTGTGGCACGATTGTTGAGGAAGTGTGGAAAAATGTGTAAAAATCATCCTTGCCCGTTTAAAAAGGGCGCAGCTCATTTCGATCCAATCCGAGCAGCTTTACCAGCCCCATTTGCTCGAGGTCCTGTTTCGTTTTGGATGTACCGTGCTGATAAACCATCTGGTAGATCGCGCGCAGATTGTCATCGTACTCGTCATTATCCCGGTCGGGCATGTCGGACCATAGCGTGTGACCGTGCATCCACATCATGAAGTCTCCATGCACGCAGTTGTTCATCAAGTCACGCAACATTCCTGCTTCCACGTCAGTTGCCTCAATCTCGAAATCGTACGTGGACGAACCTTTTTCGGTGCGGATTTCCGCGACGGTCGTCCCGCTCTGCAGCGTGATGTAATACCGATTTTTTTCCATATCTACCATCTCCTAACCTTCGGACTCGGCCCTGCCGTGAGCGGAGCCTATGTAGGTTTTATCCGAGCATTCCCTCTCTAGCATGCTCCAAGCAAAGGGAAAATATGTATTTCGGGATCCGAAAAAAATTTCGTCGCAAGGCTTGACTGCTGCTATCTCGTATTTCGCTTTTGCACTTTTCAGGGACGAGATAGAATCGATTTTCATCGCGTTCGTGTCAAACAAGGTCAGGCGGGTGGTGTAATAGGCGGAGTCGGAAGCGAGCCTGAGAATTCTCAGGTCGATGTTGTTATTGACTGCCTTGTCGACTGCCTGATCAAGCGTCAATTCGGAAATGTCCACCGGAGCGGCAGCGACCGCTACATTCGAATCGGCAGGAGTAGAATCGGCGGGATCCAGATGCCATCCGAGATCACAAGGTCGCCGAGTCCGCCTGGAGAACGCATGAAAACACGTTCCGCCTCGATGCCCACAAAGCGTATTTCGATGCACTGGCAGCGAAAGAGAAAGTGGAGCTGCAAAAGAAGTACATCGAATTGCAAGACTGATCCAAACCGTCGAGCAGGGATGCGGAAGATACCCTCGACGACCTGGAAGAAAAGTATCGCGAGGCACTGACCAAGCTGAATCAGTTGTTGAGTCTTTCGGTCGACGAATATAAAAAGATTGCCAACGAGCGACGGCCCGATGTCGTGAAAGCTTCTGCCGAAAGAACGTTCTCCCTAGCAAAAGCCGACTACGTCAACCTGTACGCTTCCTCGACTACATACCCTGGGCGCATCGCACAAAATGATCTGGAAAAAGACACGCTTTTGCTGCAAATAGCCCAACGAAAAGCCACTCAGGAAATCGCGGCGAACTACGAGAAAGTCAATCAGGCGAAACAGGCCCTGGAGAAAAGCAGCGAGAGCCAAAAATCGGCCGCACAACGCTATCATGAAACATACAGGGACTACCTGAACGAAAATGCATCTGCGGCAGAACTGGCCGACCAGGCAGAAAAATGGCTCGACAGCATTGCCGATCGCATCGACTCCGCGTATCAATACAATGTTGCCGTAGCCACCCTGCAGTATTCGGCTGGCTTTTAATCGCCCCATTTCCTGCGTTGCCTGAAACACCGCGATCCGCTATGCAAGAGCTGGTTTATGAGTGCATATCCGCCATAAAGAAATCTCCGTCACCCAGGTAGAACGAGAGGGGGACAGGATCAGCGTTCACTACGACTCCGAAGGCAAGCTGGCGCTCTACGGAATGGAGACGGAGCCATATCGCGCATTTGTCAATGGTACAAGCCCTGGGGCAAAGCGGGTGTTTGCGATGCGCAACAAACGGGCTTCCTTATAAAAAAAGCGTGGCTGCCAAGAACCTTTTCACACGTTCTTGCCGCCACGCTTTTGCTGTTGCTGACCCTTCTACTTGTTTTCCTTGCGCAGATTATGTCCGGTATTTTCCCCCGTATTCGGCGGCGTGCTGCGGGAGCCCGCCGATGTCTCTGTCGGTCGCTTGTCCTTGTTGTTGTGCTTGGCCATCTGCTTCATTCCTTTCTCCTGCTCATAGGTTCATACCCCCGTAGTATGTCCTGCGGCAAAAGGAAAAACACCCTGACCCGCGCTGCAGGCCAAGGTGTTCGGTCGAACGTGCGATTCGGATTGAACCGGCTTTATTTCACGACGAGCTTGGCGACCATTTTGCCGTGATCCGGACCGCAGATCACGTTGCAGAAGATCTTGTATTCGCCAGCCTTGTCGATTTTCAATGTCTTGCTGCCCTCTTTCTGGAGATCGAAATCCGTCCCTTCGATTCCGATGCCGTGGAAGCCTTCTGCAGATTTAAAGTTGACGGTGAATTCCTCGCCCGCCTTCACTTCAAATGTATCTTGATTGAACTTCCAGTTGCTCGCCTCAATATTGATCGTTGTACCGGTTGTCGCAGCCGGAGCCGAGGCGGCGCCAGAACCGCTTGATGCCTGGTCTTTGCTTTCTCCGCCGCACGCCGTCAGCAGCATCGCGGATACGGCAACGGCTGAAACGAGCAATCCCCACTTCTTCATCATGCATGACCCCTTCTTTCTTCTTGTTCTACACTTCCATTTTACTGAAAGATTGTCGTCCAAAATCTGGGAGTCTGTGACCGAATCGTGACTGAATGGTGACGAATTCGCTAACGTGGATTGCCGCTGCCTGGCCAAACGTACGCCTGCTCGATTCCGGCAGAGATCGAGCCGGTACTCGCCGCTAACCGCATGCTATTTAATAGAAAGAACGCCCTCTCTCAACTACTGCAAATAGCGTTTCGCCACCGCTAGCTGCCTCGGAGCAAACAGGGAGTACAGATAGCCAAAGGTCACGAGAGCCGCCAGCCCGGTCAGAAACAGGCGAAAGAGCGCCTTTGCCGTGTCCCTGTCGAACAGCATGTGCGTGATTTCCGCGAGAAAATGTCCGAACACGCCGTCTGCCTGGGACAGCAGCGTCGGCACCTTCACGGCCACGCCGTATTTGTGAAAAATCGCGGCAAAGAAAAAACCTCCATGGCTCGTTGTGCAAGCCACAGAGGTTCAACCTTTTCACTGCCGGTTCAGTCGTCGCATTTCTCCGCTTTGCCCTCAGCCAGCGCCGTCTTGAACGACGACCCGCAGCCACAGGAAGCGATCGCATTCGGATTTTCGATGGAGAAGCCTCCGCCCATCATGGACTCCTTGAAGTCAATCTCCGTTCCCTTAATGTATGGATAGCTGTCTTTGTCGACAACCATTTTTACCCCATGCTGCTCGAAGGTCTCGTCGCCTTCCTTCATTTCCTGATCCCAGCCCATGCCGTAGGTGAAGCCGCTGCAACCGCCCGGTCTGACCCCGACGCGCAGGAACAGATTCGGTTTTTCTTCAGCCGCCAGCATCTCTTTTACCTTCATGCCAGCACGCTCCGTCAATGTAATCATGCTTCGTTCCTCCTTTGCAGGCTCTGCCTTGCTTTCTTCGCACCTTTAGTATACATAAGAATGGCGGCCTCCTACAAGGTTCCCCTGCACTTTCGGCGCCCATTCCGGTAAAACCGGCACAAACGAAGAAAAGAAGGGTCTCCCCTTCTTATGCAAAAAAAGCTTTGTTTTCAAGAAGATAAAAACGATACGGTTTCTTGCTGGAACCTACCTTAGACAGGCTATGATCGATTTGGTTCAGTTCGTTGTGCAGTTGATCAATTTGTATACTGTATTCTAGGACTTTTGGATGATCCAACCCAAGCTCTAACCCCATATTTACCATACGCTGTCGAAGGAGTTCGATTTTTTCGAGCAAAACGTCCCGCATTTGAAGCTCCTCCTAATAGTAGATCAGTCTAACTACCTATATTTTACAAGATTATCTACGATTTCGCAAACAAAATTTCCCACCATCCCCTACCAGAGCGCCATATTTTGCCGATAATTGTTATATTTTTACAGGAGAGAGTTGGCGAACTTCTAATATTGTTCGCACCCTTCAGGAGGTTTATAATATAGGTGCCTTGTTGCCCGATTCTTGCATAGTGCCGTCGAACCTCTACAGAGGCATTCCTCCGACGGACATGCACCGATGCGCCACCCATATGCCTCAGGGGCCATCTTCCCACATTCAGAGCTACCTCCATCCCATAAACGTACTCGTATGGGTCAAATTGGACGAACCTCATGAAAAATTTCAATGATATGACTTCAGAAAGGAAGTGTTTGGAATGGCGCTTGAAACGCTTGCCATCCAAGACAAATCGCTCGCCGGCATCATCGAAAAAGTCGAACACGGCGAACGCCTCACCCTGGAAGACGGCGTCACCCTGTTTAATTCCCACGATCTGTTGACCATCGGACAGCTCGCCAATATCGTCAACCAACGGAAAAACGGCGACGATGTGTACTTTATTCAGAACCTGTACATCAACCCGACGAATGTCTGTGAAGCGCACTGCAAATTCTGTGGCTTCCGCCGCGACAAAGACGACGACGGCGCATACACCATGAACACCGAAGAACTGCTGCACTACGTGGAAACGCGCTACCACCCGGGTATTCGCGAGTTCCACGTCGTAGGCGGACACAACCAGCACAAGCCGTTCGAATACTACATCGACACGGTGCGCACGCTCAAGAAGGCGTATCCGGATGTGACGATCAAATCGTACACGGGCGCTGAAATCGAGTTCTTCTCCCGCATTTCCGGCCTGTCGATCGAAGGCGTGCTGAAAGAGTTGATGAATGCCGGCCTGGAGAGCCTGACGGGCGGCGGCGCCGAGATCTTGACCGAGCGTTACCGGATGAAAATGAGTCCGGAAAAAGCGAGCACGGACATGTACCTGCAAGTACACCACACGGCTCACCAGCTGGGGCTGAAAACGCACTCCACCATGCTGTACGGATCGATCGAGACCCTGGAGGAGCGCGTTATCCACATGCTTCGCCTGCGCGAGCTGCAGGATGAGACCAACGGCTTCCTGGTCTTTATCCCTCTCGCTATCCAGCCGATCAAAGTCAGTGCGGGCATCAAGCGCCGCAACTCGGCGATCGACGACCTAAAAACGATGGCGATCAGCCGTCTGATGCTGGACAATTTCCCGCATATCAAGGCGTACTTCATCAATATCGGCACGCAGCTGACCCAGCTGTCCCTGACCATGGGAATGTCCGACGCGCACGGCACACTCATCGAAGAACGCATCAGCCACTCCGCCGGTGCCCTGACGCAGCAAGCGCTGACCGTCGACGAGCTGGTCTGGCTGATCAAAGGCGCAGGCAAACGCGCCCTGGAACGCGATACCTTCTACAACGTTGTGAAGGAACATTAATCCTTTCCCTGGCAAAAAGAAAGAAGCTGGTGCTCAGCTTGACGCAGGCATCAGCTTCTTTTCTATTTCGATGGACAGCCTTTATTTGACCGCCCCATGTTTTTCGATCAAGCGAGATGAACATAGTATGAGAAGGACTCCTAAAAGGGGAAGTCCGGATCCGACAGTTCGTCTTCCTCCCGCAACTTGTTCTTGATCATGGCGAGCAGCTCATCGGCGGTCTCGGCCTGCACCAGTTTCCCGTTGACCAAAGCAAACGGCTTCATGTAGCACTCGCCGCAGTATCCCAGACACCCGTACTCCAGCACATCCACGTCCATGCCGGGATCGTTTTCCAGCGCATCGACGACCTGCTGGGTATAGGAAGAAACGTTGCTCGCGCAAAATTCTACCAATGGCTTCATTTTCCTTCACCTACCGACCCTTCGACATCGTCACGTCTTAATTGTACCGCGTCTTTTGTAAAAATCCAGCGGGGAAAACGGGGAAAAGATTCTGCTTGCATTTTTGGCGAAAGAGACTAAAAATAGAGTGGGTGCTGTATAAAACGGACAGAAGAAAGGACTAGACCTTCTATGAAACGACTTGTGATCCTTGGTGGAGGATACGGGGGTCTTCGTATTATTGAGCGAGTCCTGTCCCCTGAATTACCAGATGACGTGTTTATTACCCTCGTGGACCGGATGCCTTTTCACGGTTTGAAAACAGAGTACTACGCTCTGGCAGCAGGGACAACACCGGAATCTCACTTGCGCGTCGCATTTCCCAATGATCCTCGCCTGACGGTCAAATACGGGGAAATTTCCGGAGTGGATATGGACGAGCAGGTAGTGAATTTTATCAATGGGGACACCCTTTCCTACGACTGGCTCGTCATCGGTTTGGGCTGTGAAGACCGTTACCACGATATTCCTGGTGCGGAACAGCATACCTGTTCCGTTCAATCCATGGGAGCTACGCGTCGCACTTATTCGGCCATTAATAATGTCAATCCGTATGGAACCGTTACCGTCGTAGGCGGAGGACTGAGCGGCGTCGAAACGGCAGCAGAGCTGCGTGAAAGCCGTCCAGACCTGAATGTACGTATTGTGGACCGCGGACAAAGCATCCTCAGTCCGTTCCCGAAAAAGCTGCAGGAATATGCCTCGCAATGGTTTATCGAGCATGATGTGCAACTCGTCTCCATGGCCTGCGTGACTGGCGTCGAGCCTGGTGTCGTGTACAACCACAATGAGCCTGTCGAGAGCGATGTCATCGTATGGACTGCCGGTATTCAGGCGAACCGGATCGTGCGCGCGCTGCCGATCGAAACAGACAACATTGGGCGTGCCAAATTGAATCAGTACCATCAAATTCCTTTCCATCCAAACGTGTACGTCGTGGGCGACTGTGCGAGCACCATCATCGCACCAAGCGCTCAGACGGCTGAGCTGCAAGGCGAACAGATCGCGCTGATGCTGAAAAAAGACATCAAAGGCGAGGAGTATCCGGCCACCATGCTCCCGCTCAAGCATAAAGGCTTCCTCGGTTCCCTCGGGAAAAAGGAAGGGTTCGCCAGCCTGGGGAAAGTCTCTCTCGTGGGACAAATGGCGCGCGTCATCAAGAGCGGCCAGCTATGGATGTACAAAAAGCATATGGGATAAGCAGGTTTTCTTTTTGCCTGTGTCCACTCCCCCTCTCTTTCGCAGAGCATTCCTTTCCTTTCATTAGACACATCGTCGCGGCGATAGGCAGCGATCGTCCGTCAGCCGCGAATTTGAAAAAGCGCTCTTCCCGGGGAAAGGGCGCTTCGCCATGTTGGCCGTGCAACTGGATTTACCGCTTTTGGATCCGCAGAACGGGCACTTTTTTCGACTCGTAGGTGCCGGCCAGCACTCTTTCGTGAAGGATGTTCAGCTTCAACAGGCTGCCGATCTTCCCGGCATCCGCCTTCGACACCAGCCGCCAGAGCGAGGGATCCGGCAGCGAGTTGTACAGCCGGTCATCGTTGTACTCGCGGCGCTCCTGGTAGGCGATCGTCAGTTTGTACGCCCCTGCCTCGAAGCTGGCGGCATCCTGGCAGCTCTCCAGCAGCTTGCTGCGCAGCGCGCCCAGCTCTTCCTCCACTTGTTTTTGCGTCTCCTTCAGCTCGTAATAACGGGCCAGATGCTCTTCCATCCGCTCGTCCTCCTTTGGGTTGTTCGCACCGATGAAGTATATGCGCCAGGAGCTGGCGGCAGAACACGGCCAACAGCAAAAACCCCCGCTCCGTTTCTGGCACGAAGCGAGGGGGAGATCATTTTCCTTGGCAGATTCGCTTGGCAAATCAGCACCGTATGCCTTACGCGGGTCTCGCCAGCGGCCATCCCCGCAATCAGCTTGCGGGCCAGCATTTCGACCTCCAGCAATGCATCCTCGATCAGCGACGCGGCAGTTCATGCCCACGTTTTTGATCGGCACGATCGCACGAACGCCCGCCATCGCGCACCCGTAGCAAACTTCATAGGCCACCTTCTCGTTGGTGGACCACTGTACGTGCATTTCCGGAAACTGCTCGGCGGAAAAAGCCAGATTGTCTACGACATAGGTCAGGGGCGATCGAAGCGCACATCCGCACGCCCGCTTCGATCGCCCCTCTCGCACGGCTTCGCTGGCGCTGAGAAACATCGTCTCGCCCGGCTGGTCAATGGCAATTTTTTTGTTCCAATACTTCGCGTTGGTCGCCCGCACGAATTCATTTTTCAAACTGGCGGTTTGAATCGGGATTTGCATAGGCATTGCCCAACCTTCTGCGTTTTTTGAAATGGGTCTGGCAAAAATGCTTCCAGCTTTTTACTGAAGATTTCAAATGATTTTTCCGCACTGTCTGCGAACAAAGAAAAACGGCCAGAAGGTTTCCCCTCTGACCGTTTTTGCTTGGACGGCTGTTCTATGACTCACGTTCAGCCGCCCAAGGCTTTACTCCCATTCTTTCCAGCTTCCCGTATATATCCTTCAGCTTCGGATTGCCTTCCCCGACAATTTCCCCGGAAATTACGACAAGCGGATACCACAGGTCTTCCTCGACAATCCGTTTTGCCCAGTTTTTGTCATCATCTGTCTGTGGTTGCTGAAAGTCGCTGTACGTGACGCGGATGCTGTCGCTTCCGTATTTGCGGGAGAGCGCTGCCTGCAGCCAGTCAGCTGTTTCTTTGGCGGACGGCAGATTGACGCAGCTCGCGCACAACTGCTCGGTCCCAAACACCTTGATTTCTACGCTCACGCCCAGTCCCTCCCCGTATGAACAGTGCTCTTGCCGATTAGGAGAGCGCTTGCTCCAGATCCTCGATCAAGTCTTCTATATCCTCAATCCCGACCGAAATGCGGATCAAGCCATCGGTAATGCCCAGCTCGGCGCGGCGCTCAGCCGGAATCGAAGCATGGGTCATCCGCGCAGGAACGCTGATCAAGCTTTCAACCGCGCCCAGGGACTCCGCCAGCGTATACAGCTTCACCTTGGACAAGACCTGGTCTGCCCGCTCTGCGCTGCCAACATCAAAGGAAATCATGCCGCCAAAGCCGCGCGCTTGCTTCTGAATCAGCTCGTGACCCGGATGACTCGACAGTCCGGGGTAGAGCACGCGCTCGATGTCGCTGCGTTCCGCGAGCCATTTTGCGAGCGTGCGGGCATTTACCTCATGCTCTTCCATGCGGACGCCCAATGTTTTCATCCCGCGCAGGAGCAGCCACGAATCTTGCGGACCGAGCACGCCGCCGATCGCGTTTTGCACGAAATGCAGGTCTTCGCCCAGCTGCGCGTCTTTGGCGACGACAAGGCCCGCCACGACGTCACTGTGTCCGCCGAGGTATTTGGTCGCGCTGTGGAAGACGATATCGGCGCCGAAATCGAGCGGATTTTGCCAGTACGGCGTCATGAATGTATTGTCGACCACCAGGAGTAAGCCATTTGCCTTGGCAATGGCGGACAAGGCCGCTATATCGTTTACTTTTAACAGCGGATTCGTCGGTGTTTCCATAATAATCGCCTTCGTCTCGGGACGAACGGCAGCCTCGACGGCTTGCAAATCGTTGGTATCCACATACGTCGCTTCCAGGCCGAGGCGGGAGAAGACGCGGGTAATGACGCGGTATGTACCGCCGTAAACATCGTCACCCACGACCAGGTGATCCCCTTGGTTGAACAGCGAGAGGATCGTAGACAGCGCAGCCATGCCGGAGCCAAAGGCGAATCCGCGGGCGCCGCCCTCCAGCTCGGCGATGTACGTCTCCAGCGCGTGGCGCGTCGGGTTGCCGGTGCGGGAATACTCGTAGCCTTTGTGCTTGCCGATCGCTTCCTGCTTGTAGGTGCTCACTTGGTAAATGGGAACGGAGACAGCTCCCGTATGTGGATCTCCTTCCATACCGCCATGGATCAAACGCGTTTTGATACGCATCTTAGATTCCCCCTTTGTAAATGTTTTTGCTGAGATAGCGTTCGCTGCTGTCGGCAAACAGGACGACGATGTTCGTACCCGGCGTCGCTTCCTTGGCTTCGCGCAGTGCGGCTGCCATCGCGGCTCCTGCCGAGCTGCCCACCAGCATTCCTTCCTTGGCTGCCAGCTGCTTCACCAGCTCAAACGCTTCGACGTCCATGATCGTGTGGATGGCGTCAAAATAGCGGGTGTCCATGAACGTCGGCAGAAATTCCATGCCGATGCCTTCGGTTTTATGCGGTCCCGGCTCGCCGCCGTTCAGGATGGATCCCTCCGGCTCTACTATGACCGTTTTCACGGAAGGATTTTGCTCCTTCAGGTAACGGGCCACTCCCATAAACGTACCGCCAGAGCCGGCACCGGCCACGAAAACGTTGACCCTGCCGTCCATCTGCTCCCAGATTTCCGGCCCCGTCGTTTTGTAGTGCGCATCCGGATTGGCTGGGTTCGCGAATTGCTGGGGAACAAAAGAGCCCGGGATGGAAGCCGCCAGCTCCTGCGCCTTGGCAATTGCCCCCTTGATACCTTGCTCCGTCGGCGTATTCACCACTTCCGCACCGAGGGCGCGCATCAGCTCCTGCTTTTCCTCGGAAAACTTGGCAGGTACGCAAAAAATAACTTTATAGCCGGTTCCTACAGCGGCCAGAGCAACCCCGATCCCTGTATTCCCTGCCGTTGGTTCGATAATGGTGCCGCCGAGCTTTAATTGTCCGCTTTCCTCTGCGGCGCGGATCAATTCCATGCCCAACCGGTCCTTGACGCTGCCTCCCGGATTAAAGTATTCCAGCTTGGCAAACAATCTGACTCCCTCGGGAAGCCTAAACTGTGTGATCTCGACGATAGGCGTGTTCCCGATCAATTCTTTTACACTGCCAAATACATTCACGTAAATCTTACTCCTTATGGTTGAAGTACTTGCTGTTTCATTATAACATGCGGGTTATACGAAAAGTCCATGCAAGGCACAGATCGGTTGCACCTTTTGGAAAGTGTCAACAGGGCGCGTAAGCCATGGATTTCTCCTCAGTCAACGTTTATAATAAGGTGAGGTTGGAAAGGAGTGAATGCACGATGGATATGTTCGATCAAGTACAAGAAGTCCTCGATAAACTGCGTCCGTATCTGCAACGCGACGGTGGCGACGTACAACTCGTCGATGTGGAAGAAGGCGTCGTGAAGCTGCGCCTGATGGGCGCATGCGGCAGCTGCCCTTCCTCTACGATCACCCTGAAAGCAGGGATCGAACGCGCCCTGGTGGAAGAAATCGCAGGCATCAAAGAAGTACACCAAGTATTCTAAACAGGGTACTGACATGAAAGCAGCTACGGGAAAGACGCGTAGCTGCTTTTTTCAACTCCGCTCCCCCATCGCCTTCTCCAGAAAACCGCTGACGCGCAAAGCGTATTCGTCCGGATACAGCGCATAGCTGCGGACGTGTCCCGCATGCCGCACAAGCCAAATATCGGCGCGCTCGTCGGCTGCCAGAGCGTGCAATTTTTCGCTGTTCTCCGCCGGAACGGTCGAATCTCCTGTCCCGTGGATAAAGAAAATCGGCTTCTGCGCCTGCTTTACCGCCGCATACGGCTTGACCTGGCGCGGATTGGCTCCTAAAACAAGCGGGCAGAGCGTCAGAATCAGCCAATTGAACGGAATACGGGGCAGGCCCGTCCATTGCGGCAAATTTTCTTGCAAGTATTCACGCAATGAGTAAAAGGGAGAATCCGCGACAATCGCCGCGATCCGCTCGTCTCTGCCCCCTGCCATGAGCGAGGTTGCCGCTCCCATGGAAAATCCGACGAGCCCGATTGTGTGGTCCGGCCGTGTGGCAGCAACATAATCGACCGCCCCGAGCAGATCATGCTGTTCCCGCAGTCCGATGGTCGTCAGAGACGGGCTGGATTTGCCCGCATTGCGAAAGTCGAACATCAGCACATCGTAGCCGTCGGCGAGCAGCTTTGCGGCCAGCGACAGGGCGGGGAGATGCGGCTCCAGCCGATTCTGGCTGTATCCGTGGGCGAAGATCAGCGTGCGCCTCCGCGGGTCATATCCGTTCTGCTCCGCCGAAAAATACCAGCCCGCCAGTGAGATGGCCTGCTCCCGGCTGGGAAAGCGGACTTCCTCCGTCTGCCGGATGCCGAAATCAGCCGGAGCCATATCGACAGCCTTGCGCACCGGGTGGGTCAGCTTCCAGGTCACTTGAAAGGCGATGCCGGAAGCGGCGATCACGCCGAGCAGCAAAAGCCCCGCGACTGCATTCATCATGGTGCTCATAGCGCCGTCAGCGGCTGTTGGCCAGTCAAGACAGCGGCAATATTGGTTGCGGCCAGCCTCGCCATCTCCGCTCTAGTCTGTTCGGTGGCGCTGCCAATATGCGGCAACGCGACCACATTCGGCAAGGCGAGCAGCGGATGATCGACCAAAACAGGCTCCTGCTGGAAGACATCCAGTCCAGCCGCCCAGATCTTCCCGTTCACCAGCGCCTGGTAGAGAGCCGGCTCGTCCACGGTCCCGCCCCTCGATACGTTGATAAAGACCGCGGTGGGCTTCATCCAGGAAAACTGCCGTTCCCCCATCAGCAGACGGGTCTCATCCGTGAGCGGAGTCAGCAGAACCACGAAGTCCGATTCGCACAGCAACGCCTCCAGGCTGACCCGCTTTGCCCCCGTTTCCGCTTCGGCCTGCGGCTTTTGGCTGCGGTTATGGTACAGAATCTTCATCCCGAAGCCGGAAGCCCGCCGAGCGACCGCCGAGCCGATCCTCCCCATTCCGATGATTCCCAGCGTCGCTCCATAAACGTTTTGGCCGGCCATCAGCGACGGGCTCCACGACGTCCATTCTCCGTTTACCATAAAACGATTCGCTTCGATGAGGCGACGCCCCGTCGCCAGCAGCAAAGCAAAGGCCAAATCGGCTGTCGCTTCCGTCAGCACATCGGGCGTATTCGTCACGTGGATGCCGCGGGCCCTGCACGCGGGCAGATCGATGTTGTCGTAGCCTACCGCCATGTTCGCCACGACCTGCAAGCGCTTGGCCCTCGCCAGCAGCTCTTCGTCGATCCGTTCCGTCAGCATCGACAGAATCGCCTCGACGTCTCCCACCTTTTCCAGCAGCTGCTCGCGAGGGATCGGCTCATCCCGCGTCCAGACGTCAACCTCCGCCACGTCCTGCAGCAAGGCAATCGCTTCATTCGCTACTTGTCTCGTCACTAGCACCTTTGGCTTCTTCATCTTCCGGCCTCCACAACCAATCTATTGGTGGAATGGACGCGCCGTACTGTTGTGCGACCAGCTGTGGATACCGACGGAGTGCTTCTTCCATGCGCCCCAGCTCGCGATCCAGCTGGTTCCGCCACTGCTCGCCATCGACTTGCTCCTTCTCCTCCAGGGGCAGCTCCTGGTAAGACTCTACCAGTCTGAGGAATCTCCCCGGATAGAGCATGAGTCCGTAAATGACCGCATATTCTTCGGGCAGCAGCGGAGATACCCGGTTGTAGCCGTCGAGAAAACTCGCTGCTTTTTCATCCTGCCAGCCATCGCGTTTGACCTCGGCCTTCAGCCATTGGCCGATGTCGCGAGCCCGCATGTCGAGCACCCAGTTCCACTCTCCAGCCACCAGCCGTGCGCCCTTCTCATTCCATAGCATATACCCTTGATCAAAATTTTGGTAGGCCACTTTGCCGTACGCCGCCGTTTCCTTGACAACCTTGTCGTAGCCGGATGCGAGCAAATAGTGTACGGCGATTTCCCCCAGCTGGTGCACATAGGTAAAACTGGTCAGCAAATATTCGTCCATGGAGGTCAATTCGCCCGCCAGCTCCACCAGTTCATCCCGGCATTCGTTGTAATGGCGCAGCTTGCGCCTCCACATGCTCGGCCAGTTCCCCAGCGAGCTGTAGGGAAGAAACAGTTTGTCGCCTTTGAACGTGCCCGTCGACAGATGAAATTGCGCCAATGTCTGACCGCATGTCAAATACGGGTCCTCCGGCTGCTTTTCCCGCACTCCGCGATACACGTAGTACATCTGGTCATCAAAGATCAAGTGGCCTTGGCCGCCTCTGGTCCTGACCAGCTTCAGCATGCCGAGGTCTTGCTGCTCGCCCAGATGCTTGCGAACCCGCTCGATCAGTTTGCCCTTGTATTTGTATCCTGCCGGAGCAGCAAACAAGTAAAACAGGCCCTGGTCGGTTTTCAGCAGCGTGCTCGCGCCTCTGCTGTCCGCTTCCTGCAGCTGAAATCCGTATTCCTCCTCCAGCAATGCTTTTTCTTCCATCGATTCCACCCTCCTTGCAGACCTTCTCATGGCGCATAGTATGTGAGAGAATCGGGATAGGTGCCTATTTCGCTGTAGATACTATTCGCGTGGCTTGATCGCGCAAGGAGGAAAACGTATGAACGAGCATCCGCTAAACAGTCATTCGTGCCTGGAGACCGTCATCAAGCTGCTCAACCGGCGCGGCGTCAGTCTCGATGACATCGCCGACATCGTGAGGTTCCTGCAGACCGACTACGTCCCCGATCTGACTTTGGAAATGTGCCGGGAGAGTGTGGAAGCCGTCCTGAAAAAGCGGGAGGTGCAAAACGCGCTCCTGACCGGCATCCAGCTGGATATGCTGGCGGAAGAAAAGAAACTGCTGCCCCCGCTCCAATCCATCATCGAGACGGATGAGCCGCTGTACGGCGTGGATGAGGTCCTGGCACTGGCCATCGTCAATTTATACGGAAGTATCGGCTTTACCAATTTTGGTTATGTAGACAAGCTGAAGCACGGGAAACTGGCCGATCTCAACGATCCGAAAAACGGGGTGCACACCTTCCTCGACGATTTGGTGGGGGCGATCGCCGCAGCTGCTTCCAGCCGGATCGCCCACCGCCAAAAGCAGCAGGAGGAGTGTCTGGGGAATTAAACGGAAACGCGCCCCAGCCATTCTGCCAGATCCGCGGCAATGTGCGTGGGTCGCACCGGATGGCTGGCTGCCTCCGCTCCGGGAATGGCCTCGCCTCCCCGGAAGATGGTTCCGTCCAAATCCAGCAAATAGCCTTTGTAAAAAGTCATATCTGTATATTCTCCTTTCCTTGCGATGGGTCGCCTGCGACCACTCGGTGAGGGCATAAACAAAAATCCACTCGCCATGGAGTGGATTTGTATGGTCATTACAGCAATCAGCGGCCTTTCCTGATTTCAAACACGCATTTCTCGCCGCCCTTTGCCATGCAGGAGGTCTGCTCCACATCGGCATTCAAGACGCGGCGGAACAGGGACAGCTCGCAGTTGCAAGCCTGATTGAATTCTCGGGCGACTTGCGAGATCGGGCAGTTGAACTCCTGGATGCGATACCCGCTCCCGTCCGGTTCCTTTTCCCATTCCACCATGTAGCCTTTGTCGTTTTGAAGCTCCGCAAGCTTGGCTACCCGCTCCTCCAGGTCTCCCTGCATATGCGCTCTATAGCTTTCCTCGAGGCGATTTTCCCGGCGCCGAAACAGCATTTCCACTTTTCCGATGCCGTCCATATCTTTTAGATCCTGCAGAAAATTTACTGTCAAATGAGAATAATTGCGCGGAAACAGCTCGTCTGCCTCCTGCGACAAGGAATATACATTGGTTGGACGTCCCATCGCTTGCCTGACAAGCGTCGACTTGATCAAGTTGTCCCTCTCGAGGGTATTCAGATGGCGTCGTACCGCCATTTCCGTAATGCCCAGCTCAACAGCCATATCGCTTACCGAAAGCGAGCCTTTCACCTTGAGCATGTGGAGAATCTGGTCGCGGGTGGACGTTCCTTCGTTTGTCATACGTATCACCGCCCTTTCCCCTTATTATAGCGGATTAGGTCGCCTTAGTAAACTAATGAAAGTATTTTGTATAAAAAATCCGCTGGAACCATTTCCTTTTTAACATATCCCGAAAGAAGTCTCCCACCTCAAGGAACGTGAAGGTGCGATAGCACCAGTGAGTAGGTGGGAGATGAATTTCGGTAGGCGAAGCCTAAAATCTTTCTGTTTCTATAAGGGTATG